>ENA-OQCV01000219-OQCV01000219.1-human-gut-metagenome-genome-assembly--contig:-NODE-219-length-16628-cov-3.311193_pt1 | contig 16628 bp, 19 predicted proteins | sample MGYA00242766_ERZ504592 | MGnify/ENA primary metagenome ERZ504592 (study PRJEB26092, sample SAMD00036315) | human gut metagenome | host: Homo sapiens | study: EMG produced TPA metagenomics assembly of...
ACCACTGAAGTGGCTTTTTTTGTCAAGCCTTAATTTTTTAGAATGCTTTTGAACTTTCTGAACTTGGAGCGTTTCAAACATCTCAGTGTCAACTGGTGTTTTCTGCGTCTATTGGTTCTTTTCAAGGGCTTCCTGCTGAGGCTTCGGAAGTCATTCTTTTGCCTCAGCGCTTGGCGCTCAAGTATAATACCACACCCCCGCCTCCTTGTCAACACTTTTTGACAGATTTTTTCCATTTTCTTTGCAGAATAAAGGATCCTCCTGTTTTTCACCCGTTTACAGGACGTGCCTTTTTCTTGACAAGGCGGCGGGCAGAACGTATTATGGAGTCATCCCCCAGCATCCTGTATAAGGTAGCTATACTTATTACATAAAGGAGAAGCGCCATGTCCTGTGTCAACATCCGCGGCTGCTGCATCGGCGAGGGCCGCCCCAAAGTTATTATTCCTATTGTAGAGCCCACGGAAACCGCCGTTCTTGCAAAAAGCTGCCGAGTTTTCCACATTGCGCGCCGATTGTGTGGAATGGCGCATCGATTGCTTTGAAGGTGCAAAAGACCTTCCGGCTATCGTGCACTGCGCCGCAAAGCTCCGTGTTGCCTTGAAGGATCAGCTGCTTCTTTTCACCTTCCGCACAAAGGCCGAGGGCGGCAAAGTCGCTCTGGCCCATAAAGAGTATCTTCATTTTATCCGCACCGTTTTTGCCACCGACTGCGCCGATCTGATCGACATTGAATTTTTCACCGCAGGCGCAGAGCTTCCCGCGCTGATCGAAGAAGCCCACACCGCCGGGGCTGCGGTGGTGTGTTCCAGCCACGATTTCCATAAAACGCCTCCTCGCACGGAGCTCGTCTCCCGCATGATGCAGATGCAGCGAGCCGGTGCCGACCTGCCCAAGCTGGCTGTGATGCCCCAGAGCCGTGCCGATGTGCTGGAGCTTCTGGCTGCCACCGCTGAAATGGCCGACCGGCATCCGGAGACTCCCATCATTACCATGAGCATGGGAGCTCTGGGCGCGGTGAGCCGTCTGGCCGGGGAAGCCTTTGGCTCTGCCATGACCTTTGCCAACCCCGGGCAGGCCAGCGCCCCGGGGCAGGTATCGTTGGAGGTCGTAAACGAAGTATTGGATGCACTGCATTTATAAATCCCGAAAGGAGCTTTTATGAAAAAGAAGTATTCTGCTCTCCCAGAACTTCTTTTGCGAAGTATTTTTTACACGCTTATCAATTATGTGCTTCTCAGCATGGTGCTGTCTTTTCGGCTTCATTGGAGCTCCATTCTGTTTTCTGCTGCCATGCTGTGGTTTGCTTTGGATTATTCAAAGACCATCCAGCAGTTGACCGGCAAACGGCTTCTCGCAGACCCTTTTATGGCTTGGCTGCATTCTCATCAGCACATTTATTGCATTCTTTGTCGGGTACATTCAAGGCTCGTTCGCATCATTTTAACGAAAAAGACCGGAGCTGTAGGTCGCACTTACAGTTTCCGGTCTTACTTTTTATGTCACAAAGAGATGATTATGCCAGCTTGGCTTCCAGACGGGTGCGGATGGCCTTGATAAAGCCCTCGCTGTCCACAGCGGTGGGGGTGATGCCCTCAGCCAGACCGCACAGGTCTTTCGTCATGATTCCGTCGTTCAGGGTCTGCAGGCTGGCGGCTTCCAGTGCTTCGCCAAACTTCACCAGCTCCGGCAGGCCATCCAGTTCACCGCGCTTCTTGAACGCGCCAGACCACGCAAAGATGGTAGCCATGGGGTTAGTGGAGGTCTTTTCGCCCTTCAGGTACTTATAGTAATGGCGGGTGACGGTGCCGTGGGCGGCCTCGAACTCGTACTTACCGTCCGGACTGACCAGCACGCTGGTCATCATTGCCAGAGAGCCAAAGGCGGTGGAGACCATATCGCTCATCACGTCACCGTCGTAGTTCTTGCAGGCCCAGACAAAGCCGCCCTCGCTGCGAATGACGCGGGCAACGATATCGTCAATGAGGCTGTAGAAGTAGGTGATGCCTGCGGCCTCGAACTTTGCCTTATACTCGGTGTCATACACCTCCTGGAAGATATCCTTGAAGGTGTGGTCGTACTTCTTGGAGATGGTATCCTTTGCGCCGAACCACAGATCCTGCTTCACATCCAGTGCGTAGTTGAAGCAGCTGCGGGCAAAGCTGCGGATGGAATCATCCTTGTTGTACTGGCCCTGCAGAACGCCAGCGCCCTCAAAGTCAAAGACGGTGGCGCGCTGCTCAGAGCCATCGGCACCGGTGAACACCAGTTCAGCCTTGCCTGCACCCGGGATGCGGAACTCAGTGCACTTGTACACATCGCCGTAGGCGTGGCGGGCAATGGTGATTGGCTTTTTCCAGTTTTTGACCACCGGCTTGATGCTGTCGATCATGATGGGTGCGCGGAACACGGTGCCGTCCAGCACCGCGCGGATGGTGCCGTTTGGGGCTTTTCCACATCTCATGCAGCTTATACTCGTCCATGCGCTGGGCATTGGGGGTGATGGTGGCGCACTTGACCGAAACGCCGTACTTCTTGTTGGCAAGGGCGGCATCCATGGTCACCTTGTCGGCGGTAGCGTCGCGGTTGGGCAGGCCCAGATCGTAATATTCGGTCTTGAGGTCCACAAACGGAAGGATCAGTTCGTCCTTGATCATCTTCCACAGAATGCGGGTCATTTCGTCGCCGTCCATCTCGACGAGGGGCGTGGTCATTTTGATCTTTTCCATAGCAGGGTTCCCTTTCCTCTCTTTGGATCGTTTTTCCAGCCGCGCTGCACTGCCAGATGCCGCGCGGGCAGTTCGGCAGAATGTTTATTTGCGGTAAGCGGCTGCCAGCTTTTCAAGGGCCGGCAGGCTGCGCTTGACCTTTTCGGTATCGATGCAGTAGGCAAGGCGCACATAGCCCTTGACACCGAAGCTGTCGCTGGGCACCAGCAGCAGGTCAAACTCCCGGGCCTTCATGCAGAAAGCGTTGGCATCCTCTTCCAGAGCCTTGGGGAAGATGTAGAAGGTACCGCCGGGGCGCTCCACCTCAAAGCCCAGCGCGGTGAGCTTATCGTACAGCAGGTTCATGTTGGTCTCATACACACTCAGATCACTGGTCACATCCTGACAGCGGCTTACGGCCCGCTGGATGATGCTGGGCGGGCAGTTGTGGCCGGTGAAGCGGGAGATCTGGGCCATCATGTCCACCAGCACATCCTCGCCTTCACAGCCCGGACGCACCGCCACATAGCCAAGGCGCTCGCCGGGCAGGCTCAGGCTCTTGGAGTAGGAGAAGCAGGTAAGAGTGTGGGGGTAGAACGCCGCCGGGTAGGGCACCTTTTTGCCGTCGAATGCGATATCCCGGTAGGGCTCATCGCTGACGAGGAAGATGTTGTGGCCGAACGCCTTGCTCTTCTCGGTCAGGATCTCTGCCATGCGGGTGAGCGTCCCGGCAGAGTAGACCACGCCGGTGGGGTTGTTGGGGGTGTTGATGAGCACACAGGTGGTCTTTTCGCCGATCATCTGCTCGAATGCGTCCAGATTGGGCTGGAAGGTCGGTGCCTGCGGCGGCACCACCTTGAGGACTGCCCCGGTGCCCGCCACATAGGGGCCGTACTCCGGGAAGTAGGGCGCAAAGGTGAGCACCTCGTCGCCGGGCTGCGTGACCGCACGGATGGCATGGGCAATGGCACCCGCCGCACCGGTGGTGGGGAAGATGTGCTTCTGCTCATAGGGCAGGCCAAAGGTCTTTGTCAGGTGCGCTGCCACATCGGTGCGGAAGCCCGGGTCACCCTGACTGGGGCAGTAGCCGTGCAGATTTACCGGCTCTTCGTTGGCCAGCAGATCCTGCATAGCGGCAGTGAACTCCTGCGGGCAGGGCACGCTGGGGTTGCCCAGCGAGTAATCGAACACGTTCTCATATCCGATCTCGGCAGCACGCTGCTTGCCGTACATGAAGGTCTCGCGGATGACGCTCTTATTGCCGAGCATCGCGCGATAAGTCTCGTTCAGCATAATACTTTCCCCCGAGAGTTTATTTGTGGGCAGCCGTATAGCTCTGCTCCACCTTGATGATGCAGCTGTAGGCTGTATCCTGTTCCTTGATGAACTGTTCCAGCTGTTCCAGCAGCTCTACTTTATCCCCTGCATAGCCTGCCGGCAGCACCAGATCGAACAGCACGTTGGTGTGGGTCCTGCCCGGCACGATGCGCAAATCGTGCAGCGAAAGGGCCGGGTCGAGCTGGCGCAGCTTTTCGGTCAGGCGGGCGCGCAGCACGCCCACGGCAGCATCCGAGGTAACGATGGGGTCGTAGTGGATGGTAACCAAAAGCCGGTCATTCTTAGAAAATCCCGTTCAATGTGTCGATCAGGTCGTGTGCCTCCAGCGGGTCCTGCTCGGCAGGCAGTTCCACATGCAGGGAGGCGAACTGGTGTCCCGGGCCGTAGTCGTGCACCATCAAATCGTGCATTCCCAGCACGCCGGGATAAGAGAGCACCTTCTGCTCGATGTGGTCCACCAGATCCTCGCTGGGGCTTTCGCCCAGCAGCGGGCTGAGCGTATCCATCACAAGGCCCCAGCCGGAGATCAGGATGAACGCCGCCACGCCTACACCCATCAGGCCATCCAGCACATCCCAGCCGGTCACGCGGCACAGCACTGCGGCAATGAGCACCGCGCCGGTGCTCAGCACATCGTTGCGGCTGTCCGCAGCAGTGGCAATGAGGGTCTCGGAGCCGATAATGCGCCCGATGGTTCGGTTGAAGCCGCTCATCCACAGCTTGACGAGGATGGATGCGATCAGCACGGCCACCGTGAGCCAGCTGAACATCACCGGGGTGGGATGCAGCACCTTGACCACAGATTCCTTCAGCAGCGAAAAGCCGATGCCGAGAATGGTCACGCTGACTACCAGCCCCGCCAGATATTCATACCGGGCATGGCCGAAGGGATGCTCTGCGTCCGGGGCCTTGCCGGCCAGCTTGAAGCCCACCAGACTGACCACGTTGGACGAGGCATCCGACAGGTTGTTCAAGGCATCTGCCATGATGGCAATGGAGCCGAACAGAGTGCCCACGGTCAGCTTGCCCAGACACAGCAGCAGGTTGCATGCCACGCCCACCCAGCAGGCAAGGTTGCCGTAGGCGGCGCGCACCTTAGGGTCCTGCGCATGGTCGGGCTGACGGATGAAAAGACGAATCAAAAACTGAGTCATAACGGTCCTCCATGGGCAGCGCTGGACACCTGCATACCCTGTCATCGCTTATAGTATAGCATTTCGCTTTATCGTTTTAAAGTATTTTCCGAAAACTTTTGCCCGGTATAGAAAGACCCCGGCAGAGCGGGATGCCCTGCCGGGGAGCTTTATGGGAACGGTAAACCGGGATTCTCGGATGAATTACTTCTCAGAAGGCTTGCTCAGGTCCACGCTGCGGATGATCTTGCGCACCGGCAGGATGCTCTTGGCATTCATGGACAGCTCGTCCACGCCCATGCGCAGGAAGGTCTCGGTCAGGGCGGTGTCGGCACCCAGCTCACCGCAGATGCCCACCCAGATGCCGTGGCGGTGGCCCGCCTCAATGGTCATCTTGATGGCACGCAGCACAGCGGGATGGTGCGGGTTGAAGAACGGTTCCAGCTTTGCATTCTGGCGGTCCAGCGCACAGGTGTACTGGGTCAGGTCGTTGGTGCCGATGGAGAAGAAGTCGCACTCGGCAGCCAGCTCGTCCGCGATCAGCACAGCGGCGGGGGTCTCGATCATGGTGCCTACCTCGATGTTCTGGCCCATCTTCACGCCCTCGGCGGTCAGTTCTGCGCGGCACTCTTCCAGAACAGCCTTGGCATCCTGCAGCTCCCGCAGGCTGGTGATCATGGGGAACATGATGCTCATGTTGCCGTAGGCAGAAGCACGCAGCAGAGCGCGCAGCTGAGTCTTGAAGAAGTCCCTGCGGGTCAGGCAGATGCGGATGGCGCGGTAGCCCAGAGCGGGGTTCTCCTCGTGATCCAGCTTCATGTAATCGACGGTCTTATCGGCACCGATGTCACAGGTACGGACGACCACCTTGCGGGGAGCCAGACTCTCCACCACCTGCTTGTAGGCCTCGAACTGGTAGTCCTCGGTGGGGAAGTCCTTGCAGTTCAGGTAGACGAACTCAGTGCGGAACAGGCCCACACCGCCAGCATCGTTCTGCTGCACAGCACCCACATCGCTCATGCCGCCGATGTTGGCAAAGACATTGATGGTCTTGCCGTCCAGCGTGGTGTTGGGCTTGCCCTTCAGCTCCTGCAGCAGGGCCTGCTTCTTCTGATCTTCCTGCTGGCGCTTCTTCAGGCTCTTGAGCAGGTCGGGGGTGGGGTCAACGTAAACGCAGGCGTTGTAGCCATCGATGACCGCCATCTTGCCGTCCCAGTCGTCCTGAATATCCTTGCACTGGATCAGGGCAGGGATGTTCATGCTGCGGGCCAGAATGGCGGTGTGGCTGTTGGAGCTGCCCTCACGGGTGATAAAGCCCAGCAGCAGGCTCTTATCCATGCAGACGGTCTCAGACGGGGCCAGATCCTCCGCGACCAGAATGCTGGGCTCGGTGCCCTGCAGGCTGGCGTTGTCCACCCCCTGCAGGATGTCCAGAATGGCCTGTGCGATATCGATGACATCTGCACTGCGGGCCTGCAGATACGGGTCATCCATGGCGGCGAACACCGCAGCCTGATTGTTGCCTGCCATCTTGACGGCGTACTCGGCACACTTTTTCTGGCTGTTGATGATCTCCTTGATGGCATCCACAAAGTCGTCGTCTTCCAGCATCATGGCGTGGATGTTGAACACCTCGGCGATGTCCTCGCCAGCCTCTGCCAGTGCCTTTTCATACAGCGCAGTCTGCTGCTCAATGGCCTTCTGCTGCGCTTCTTCAAAACGCGCCACTTCCGCTGCGGTATCCGCTACCTCTGCGGCAGAAATGGCAGTATCCTTTTTCTTGTAAATCTTGAGCTTGCCGATGGCGATGCCATTCAGGACGCTCTTACCGGTGCCTACCTGCATTGCACACTACTCCTTCTTCATCTGTGCCGGGGCCGCACTGCTCCGACAGTCCGAAAAAAAGTCCCCCGCAGCTCACCCGCGAGGGCCTTCCTCATCTTAACTGCGGAATCAGACGTTCTCGGTCAGGAACTTCTGGATGGCTGCTGCAGCAGCTTCCTCGTCGTCGCCCTCGACCTTGACGGTAACGGTCTCACCCTGCTTTACACCCATGCCCATCAGAGCCATCAGCTTGCGCATATCGCAGCTCTTGCCGTCCTTTTCCAGGGTAGCGCTGCTGGCAAAGCCCTTGACGGTCTTGACGAGCAGGCCGGCGGGACGAGCGTGGATGCCGCATGCATCCTTAACGGTATACTGGAATTCCTTCATAATCATTTTCTCCTTACTTGATCCCGTGCGGCGCTTCTGCACTTGCACCAGACGCGGCCGAGCCGCGGCACGGTTGATACATCTATTATAAACCCTTGCCGGGAATTTTTCACCATTTCATATTGCTAATTTTTTATGCAAAATTTTGGTACAATTGAACATACAAATGTGACAAAAATGCACGCATTTCACTTTTTCTTCTGCTTGTGCGCAAATTTTAGGCAAATTGCGGCCTGATTTTGCATCAAAACCCGAAGCTGTTCCCGGTCGTTTCCGGCTTTGGCAGGTCGTTCCGGTGCTTATTCCACCGGATATCCCTCGGCATCCAGCGGCAGTTCCGTATAAGGCACAGCCTGCGGCACGGCATCCGGCTCACCGGAGGTCTGCTGGGCGGTCAATTCCTCGTCATGGCGTTCGCCCCAATCGCCGCTGTAGTCCTCGCCGGAGGTCTGCTGTGCCGGTTCGCTGCCGGTCAGCTCTTCGTCGTGGCGCTCACCCCAGTCGCCCTCGTAGTCCTCGCCGGAAGTCTGCTGTGCCTCAGCTTCCGCCATGGCGGCCTGCATGTCTTTCAGACCCACCACAACGCCGGAGGGCCGTTCCAGCAGGTAAGCTCCCACGGCCTTTTTGCGGTACACCAACAGCACGCCGTAGCGGCTGGTCTCGCCGCTGCTTGCCGCCGGGATCAGCGCCGTCCATTTTTCCACGGTCTTGCCCTTGTAGCGTGCAAGGTCCATGCCGCTCTGCTGCACCACCCCGTTGAAGGCCGAAAAGCTGTCATCCCACTTGCGGGGGATCTTGACCTTGTCTGCCGTGATGGATGCGCCGTCCACATCCAGACCGTAGCCGGTGAACCATGTCTGGATGTCCTGTGCACTCTCAATTTTGTTCACCGCCGCCGAGACCGCAACGGTGCGGTTGCTGATGAACCGGCCCAGCAGAGCACTGCCCACCACCAGTGCGCAGCACATGGCACCCAGACCCAGTTTTTTCAGGCTCGTTTTGCTTAACGTGACTACAAACATATCCCCATGCCTCCCCAGCCTGTTTATTGCTCTGAGAACAATTTATTCAGAGTTCGGGCAGGTTATGACGATTTAAAATGCCCACTGTATGATTCTTCCCGTGCAGGGCGCGGCCGTGTGGGGCAGGCCGGATGGCTTTTACAAAATTTTTCTCCGCCGGGTACGTTCTCTTTTGCGTGCCAAAAGAGAACCAGAAAGGACGGCGGTGCCCGCAGGGCATGAAAGCCCCAGTGGGGCTTTTAAGCCGCAGACCGGTTTGCAAAGCAAATGCCGCGTGTTCAGCGCGGCAAGGTCTCCGCTACTTTCGAGACGCGGAAGGCGGCGGGTTGCGGCTCCCTGCGTCTGCTTCGTGCCTTGAGTGGCACTCGCATCCTGCAGGCCGCTGCCCCAACAGCTCCTCCCTGTTTCGGCCGCTGGCCGCGGTCGTCGCCGTTGCAAACTAAGGGCTGCTCGCCCTTAATAATCCCAAAGCAGTTGGGCTCCATACAAAAAATCCAAGCCGCTACGCTAAAGGAATTTTTTGTGTTGCGCCGATTTGAAGTCGCTTGCGCGACTAAACGTAAGGGCAACAGCATGTTTTCATGCTGACGTGAATGCTCCCGCAGGGAGCCAGCATCAGCAAATGCCGTTTGCCGTTACGACCCTCCCTGTGAAAAAGTAAATCCGAAAAGCCCGCAGGCTTTTCGGATTTACTAATTATAAAATAATATTTCCTCTGCTATTGTCAGAGCGAAGCGGAGACAATTCTAAATCGTCACGTCTCCGTGCGCTTTCACAAAATCCTCCGGCGAGACTTCGCCGTTCTGGCGGAGCACCTGTTTCAGCACCTGCATCACGCCGTATTCCCGGTGGGACGGTGCCAGAAACGGCACCTGCGCCCGCAGCGGTCCGCTGCCGTTCTCCATCAAAAAGCCGTACTTCGCGGTGGTGAGCATCTCGGCATCGTTGTAGGTGTCGCCAAAGGCCATCATGCTGTCGGCCGGAATGCCCAGCAGTGCACCCACCTTTGCCAGTGCTGCACCCTTGTGCACACCTGGGTTCATCACGTCCACCCAGTTTCTGCCTGCCACTGCCACCGAGAATGCACCGCCATTTCCGGTGTGGAATGCGCCGTAGATCCGGTCGAAGGCTTTCTGTGAGTCGTCGTTGGCCAGGTAGACGGTAAACTTATCCGCCGCCGCTTCCACCGCAGTCAGGTCATCCACGTATTCCACCCGGGTATAAAAATTCTTGAAAACTTTATCGTATTTCTCGTCCTGCTTTTCCGCGTAGGCCGCCTGCAGTCCGCACAAAAGGCCCACGTCTCCGGCCTGCTTTGTGCTGCGGGCCAGCTGCCGCCAGCCCTCGGCAGGCATTTCGGACACAAACAGGTCTTTCCCTTCCAGCGGGCAGCGCCGCCGTTGTCGCCAATGAGAATGATCTCCTCCAGCAGATCGGGGAACATCGTTTCCAGTGTGTACAGAGGCCGTCCGCTGGCGGCGGCAAACAAGATGCCCTGCCCGGCCAGTGCACGGATGGTCTCGGTAAACTTTGGCGGCAGCTGGCTGTACTCGTCCAGAAGGGTCGCGTCCATGTCCGATGCGATCAGGCGAATGCGGTCCATTGCAGTTTCCTCACTTATCCGATGTAGCTGATGTTCACGTCCATATCGCCCTTATAGCCGGGCAGGCGTGCCGTGCAGGTGCCCTGCCACAGGGCGCAGTCGATGGGGCTGCTGGCAACACCATAATGTGCGTTCCAGATGGTATATTTTTTCAGGCTGTTCAGATTGACACGCTTGCGGTACCACAGGGTAGAGGCATACACACCGGGTTTGTAGCCCTGTGCCTTGACCTCCTCACAGAAGGCGATGGCGCACTTGGTGCGGTCCTCCATACCCAGACCGTCGGCACGGCCGGAACCATTGGAAGCGCCGGATGCTTCGGTGTCAAAGAAGATGGGGTAATCCAGCTTGCGTCCGTTCAGCACGTAGGCGCAGGCAAAGGCTTCCTCCTTGGCTTCCTCCTCGGTGGTGGCCTGACTGAAGAAATACACGCCCACCTTCAGGCCCGCATTCTTCACATTGGTGAAATGCTCCTCGAACATGGGGTCCAGCACCAGCGTGCCGGAAGCACCATAGCCGCGGTAGCCGATGCGGACGATCACAAAGCTCACGCCTGCCTTTTTGATCTGCTTCCAGTCGATGTTCTTCTGATACTTGGAAACATCCACACCGAAGGTCTTTCCATTTTCCAGCACACCGTCCGCATTGAAGTAATAGAGTTTATTGTCGATGCACTGGATGCCGGTCACCGGCTTGTTGGTGGTCTGGCTGTAGTAGTAGGTCTTGCCGCCGGAGGTGCGCCAGCCGGAATAGACCGGCTCCGTATCGCTCTTGCCCAGCCAGCCGAACAGGAAATTGAGCAGCCAGCTGAAAAATCCGTTCTCATCGCTCAGGTCGATGCACTGGGCCTCGGCGGCATCCATGGCACCGGCATCCAGCGCGGCACGGATCTCTTCCGGTGTCAGCACCACGCTGTTTTCCGGCGTGTGCTGGTTCGTGCTGTTCTCCTCCGCTTCAGTGGCCTGTACAGGCGGCGCTTCCGGGTCCTGTGCAGCAAGCTCCGGGGTCTCCGTCTGCAGGGTGGGCATTGCCGTTTCCTGCTGTGCAGAAATAGTCTCGGTCACTGCCGCGGTACTTTCTTCCGGCTGTGCAGCCAGTGCCAGCGGTGCGCCCATTGAAAAGGTCATTGCCAATGCCAGAACTGCCGCTGCGCACCGCGTTTTGCCGCGGGTGCCGCGGGCAGTCAGTTTATTCCAGAACGTTTTTTCATGCTGTGCTCCAAACCTCATGCATTTTTATCGGGATGCCGCCCTTCACAAAAAGGGCGGCGTTTCATCTTCTCAATACTCTTTCAGTATACACCCGCGGGCAAGCCCCCGTCAATTGCCGCACACTGCAAAGCGCAGCTCCGAAAAGCTGCCGCCCCGGTATCAGAAAATGCTCCAAAATAGATACGTCTCAGCCCGCAAAAACATTGCACAAAGCCAAAAATTGCAGATATTTCCAGCAAAATCAGCATTTTGTCTTGTTGTCTTGACATGTGTATGGTATTATACTTGACATGCAGTTTTTGCATTGAATCCACCATCTTGAAACAGAAAGGCAGTTTCTCATGTCAAATGTGAAAGATTTCTTAAAACGCAAGGATATCGTCATCACCCCGCAACGCTATCTCATTGAAGCGCTGGGTGCCATGGCGCAGGGCCTGTTTGCCAGCCTGCTGATCGGCACCATCATCAAGACGCTGGGTCAGCAGACCGGCCTTGACGTGCTGGTAGACCTTGGCGGCTACGCCACGGCCATGAGCGGCCCGGCCATGGCCTGCGCCATTGGCTGGGCGCTGCACTGCCCGCCGCTGGTGCTGTTCAGCCTGATCACCGTAGGCTACTCGGCCAATGCTCTGGGCGGCGCAGGCGGCCCGCTGGCCGTGCTCATCATTGCCATCATGGCTTCCGAACTGGGCAAGGCCGTGAGCAAGGAGACCCGCGTGGACATCCTCGTGACCCCGCTGGTGACCATTTTTTCCGGCGTGGGCCTTTCCATGCTGATCGCCGCACCCATTGGCGCTGCCGCAAGTCAGGTGGGCACCCTGATCATGTGGGCCACCGAACAGGCTCCGCTGGTCATGGGCATTCTGGTATCCGTCATTGTGGGCGTGGCGCTGACCCTGCCCATTTCCTCTGCCGCCATCTGCGCCGCGCTGGGTCTGACCGGCCTTGCCGGCGGTGCCGCCGTGGCAGGCTGCTGCGCCCAGATGATCGGCTTTGCCGTGATGAGCTACAAGGAGAACGGCGTGGGCGGTCTGGTCAGTCAGGGCCTTGGCACCAGCATGCTGCAGATGGGCAACATCGTCAAGAACCCCCGTATCTGGATCGCGCCCACACTGGCCAGTGCCATCACCGGCCCGCTGGCCACCTGCGTGTTCCACTTTGAGATGAACGGTGCCGCTGTCTCTTCCGGCATGGGCACCTGCGGTCTGGTGGGCCAGATCGGCGTGTACACCGGCTGGGTCAGCGACATTGCCGCCGGTACCAAAGCCGCCATCACCCCGATGGACTGGGCTGCCATGGTGCTGCTGTGCTTTGTTCTGCCCGCCGTGCTGAGTGTGATCTTCTGCGAGATCGAGCGCAAGCTGGGCTGGATCAAAGAGGGCGATCTGAAGCTGAACTAACTTTTAGAAATTGTCTCCGCTTCGCTCTGACAATATCAGCCGGAAAAATACTTTTTATATATAGCAACGCCGGAATGACTGCGGTCATTCCGGCGTTGCCTTTTCACGATAAGGAGCCGGGCGGTGAACAGCCTTTTGCTACCGTCAACCTGCAGCTGTCGCACAGCAGATGGAGCTCAAACGATTCGTTTCCCGTCCAGCACTGCCTGCGTGAGGGTGTCGCCTTCATACACCAGCTTGAGGGAGAAATAAGGCCGTTCCTCATTCAGCAGCCGGAAGAAGATTTTGTCGCCCTCCCAGATGGGCAGTTCAGCCGCCTTATCCTTCGGCACCCATTCCAGCACGCCTTCCCTGCAGGCATCGCCCTGCACCATCTCGCCCGTCCATTCATCAGCGGTGTACAGGTGGATGAACTCGGTCATGTTGCCCCAAATAAAGGTCAGCAGACCCCGGGCGCGGAAGCGCTTCAGCGTCAGGCCGGTCTCCTCCTTCACTTCCCGCAGCAGACAGTCCTCCGGGCTTTCAAACCGCTCAAACTTTCCGCCTACACCGATCCATTTGTCGTGGTTGTAGTCGTCCTGCTTTTTGATGCGGTGCAGCATCAGGTAGGCATCCTCCCGTTCCAGATAGCACAGCGTGGTGCTGAAAATGGGAAATTCCGGGTTCATGAAGGCTCCTAGATTCATTGCGTTCTCCTTTTGATCTTGTTTTTGTGGAAAATGCCGTTTTTCGCTGCGGCCCCTCCCGTGAAAAAACACCCCCGGCAAAGCCCGCAGGCTTTGCCGGGGTGCAAACCAAAAATAACTTTTCCTCTGAATATGCCAGAGCAACGCGGCGGCAATTTAAAATCATTGCCCCTTCCGGCTTGCTCTTCCCTTGCCCGCATTGTTCAGCTTGCGCACAAGGTCGTTCTGATGCTTGCGCTGGCTGGGCGTGGGCTGCGGGTCTTTGGCCTCCTCAGCGCGGCGGCCGCTCTGGGCGGTGTCCGGATCGATGCGTTCCAGCGTCCACTCCTGATTGCCGCCGGCCACAAAGTTCCAGATCTGGGCCTGTGCGCCGTTGGAGGTGTTCATACCCACAAGGTCGATGTATTTATCCGCCAGCACATTGCGGATGCGGGTGCGCCCGCTGCGGGTGGGCTCCAGCGCCCAGCACTGACTCAGCCCGCTGGTGCGGTCCCACTGGTGCAGCCATGTGCCCTCCACCACACCGCCAAGGGCCAGATCCATCATCTTGCCGGTAAAGCGGTTGCAGATGCGCCAGCGGCCCTCGCCTGCATCCACGAACTGCCACTGCTGCCACGGATGGCCTGCATAGCTCCACAGCTGGATGGCCGCGCCGTTCTCGGTGTTGAAGTTCTTTACTTCCAGTACCTTTCCATTGGGGGCTTTGATGATATAAAATTCATTTTCCAGAATGACTGCCTGCGATGCCTTTGCCATAGAGCACGACTCCTTTCCAGTTTGGTAGCCCTATTATAGCGTATTTGTCCTTTGGCAGCAAGAATGCTTTTCCATAATCTTTTTACGTTTTATTGTGCATTTTGACATGATTCCCGCAACGATAACGTTTACGTGCAACAAAAGCGTTTCCTGCTGGTTTCTCTTTGCACTCCGGCCTTTGTTGTGATACAATAAAGGCACATGTTTTAAGGGAGGGAATTGCTATGACCAACGAAACCTTGGAAACCATCAAAAACCGCCGCAGCTGCCGTGCCTATAAGCCGGAGCAGATCACAAACGAAGAACTGGATGCCGTGCTGGAAGCCGGCACCTACGCCGCCAGCGCCATGGGCCGCCAGAGCGCAAAGATCGTGGTCGTGCAGGACGCTGCCGCTCGCGCCCAGCTCACCCGCATGAACGCCGCTGTCATGGGCAAGGACACCGACCCCATGTACGGCGCTCCCACCATTTTGGTGGTGCTGGCCGATGCTCACGCCGCAAATGCCGTACCCGACGGCAGCCTTGTCATGGGCAACCTGATGCTGGCTGCAGCTTCGCTGGGGCTGGGCAGCTGCTGGATCAACCGCGCAAAGGAAGAGTTTGAAACAGAAGAGGGCAAGGCCCTGCTCCGGCAGTGGGGCATCGAGGGCGATTGGGTCGGCATCGGCCACTGCATTCTGGGCTACCCTGCTGCAGACCCCAAGCCCGCAGCACCCCGCAAGCCGGATTATATTGTAAAAGTGTAAGGAGAACTATGAAGCCTGATTACAAGCTGGTCGCCAAGGCCAAATATATCCACGCCACCGCCGACCTTGCCAGTGAACTCTGGCATGAGGTGTACAAGCGCTATTACCCCGCAAAGCAGCTGGACACCCTTGTGGAAGAGCTGCAGAGCGCCGATGCCATTGAGGAGGACATCGACAACGATGTGAACTACTTCCTCGTGGTTCTGGGCGGCAAGACCATCGGCTACTTTGCGTGGAAGATGGAGAACACCGCCCTGCATCTGATGCACCTGTACCTCAGGCCCGAATACCGCGGCAAGGCACTGGGCCGGGACATCGTGCTCTCCTGCGAGCGGCTGGCCCGCGGCGAGGGCAAGGGCCGTGTGTGGTGTACCGTGCACGCCAAGGCCCTGCCGGTGCAGCAGTTCTTCAAGGCCCTGCGCTACCGCAATTTAAAGCCCGCCGAGCAGGAAAACGGCACCGTCCCCCGGGACGAAGTGGTATTTGAGCACACGCTGGGCTAAAAGCCGCAAATGCTATTGAAATTTCTCCCCGTTTGTACTACACTGGTGTAGTGTAATAAAGTGTCTGCCTGTGGGCGGCATCTGCAAAAAATGGAGAACAACATGGCAAAAGATCATCCTACCGGCCAGTCCGGTCTGTATCAGGCATTTTTGCAGCTCAAGACCCGGAACAGTGCTACCGTTTTTTACAGGATGTGTGCAGCTATTCCGAGCTGAGCGCAATGGAGCAGCGCTACAACATTGCCGAAATGCTGGTGGACAAGCGCATCTACACCGAGATCATGGATAAGACCGGTGCATCCAGCGCCATCATCAGCCGGGTAAGCCGGGTGCTGAGTGCCAACGACAGCGTATTGCGCGCCTTGCTGGAAGCGGAAAAAGCTGCCGACGATCAAAACTGAACTTCCACACAAACCATGCCGCGTGCCGCCCGTGCGGTATGCGGCCTTTTATTATTCAACCGGGAAGGCAGAAGTCCCCCACGCCAGCGGGTACTTCTATCGTTTTTCCTCATGCGGCGCAGATGCGCCGTCTTCATCAGAAATCAGGGAGGTTTGATTTTATGAGCAAAGCTGTTGTATTTTTGCCGAGGGCACCGAGGAATGTGAAGCCCTGCTGGTGGTCGATCTGCTGCGCCGCGCCAAGGTGGAGGTGACCGTGGCCAGCGCATCCGGCAGCCGCGAGATCGTGAGCAGCCACAAGGTGCATATCACCGCCGACGCACTGGCCGAAGAGGTGGATTATTCGGATGTGGACATGGTGGTGCTGCCCGGCGGCATCCCCGGCACCCCGAACCTTGCCGCCAACAAGACCGTTACCGACACCTGCGTTTCCTTTGCAAAGAGCGGCAAAAAGGTAGCTGCCATCTGCGCAGCACCCAGCGTGCTGGCATCTCTCGGCCTGCTGGAGGGCAGAAAAGCCACGGCGCACGCCGGTTTCCAAGACAAATTGGCCGGTGCTGAGGTGCTGGATACCGAAGTGGTAGTGGACGGCAATATCACCACCAGCTACGGTCTGGGCGGTGCCATCCCCTTTGCGCTGGAGCTGGTGCGCCAGCTGGCCGGGCAGGCTGAGGCCGACCGCATCCAGAACGCCATCGCCTACCGCCACTGAGGGAGGAAACTGAAATGCGTTTTGTCACCTGCCGCCTGCCGGACGGCGTAGAAGATCCGGCCATTCTTTCGCCGGACGGCACACAGATCTGGCCGTTGAGCTGGCTGGGCCTTTCCTATGAAACCTTGTCCGATGCCATCCCCTTTCTGACCCCGCAGGTGCGGGCAGGCCTGCAGCTTGCCATTGCGGGCATCCCGG
>ENA-OQCV01000220-OQCV01000220.1-human-gut-metagenome-genome-assembly--contig:-NODE-220-length-16583-cov-4.428597_pt1 | contig 16583 bp, 14 predicted proteins | sample MGYA00242766_ERZ504592 | MGnify/ENA primary metagenome ERZ504592 (study PRJEB26092, sample SAMD00036315) | human gut metagenome | host: Homo sapiens | study: EMG produced TPA metagenomics assembly of...
CTCATCTTGAGGCACAAAACCGCGATCGTTAGATACCGAATAGCTTTCGAGCTGCAAGTTGTCTTTGTTCCGAATACCTGAAGCTTCAACGAAATCCACGAACTTACGCTGTTCCCAAGCGGGTGTATAATTAGTGCATTTATACTGCGGTTTGAAAGCGTGGGATGCGATGACGTACTCCGATTTGATTGAACATGAGGCTGGTGAAACAGAGATACGCTCATATCTAGTAGACGGTGACGTGGTGCCAGTTACCATGCGTATTCCCGCTAACCTGCGGGATTCCGCCAAAGAAGCCGCGTCTCTGAGAGGAATGAGCTTCTCGGCGTTCGTAAGGACATGCATGATCAATGAGTTGGCGAAGGGCGGCAAGTAATTGATTGAGCTCACCGCCATGACCATACAAATAATTGACAACAATCCGGATGGTATCCGTATTTGCCGGGTGGAGGGGGGAATCGCTTGTCACTGTCGTGGTGCCCAGAGACATGTTGGGCGAGGCGAAGTGTCTTCCCGATCTGCCAGACCGCGGTGTGTATTACCTGCTTGATGAGGATCATGGTGTGCTGAGTCGTGTGTACGCGGGGCAAACCACGAGGGGACTTGTCAGACTTGATGCGCACAAGACCAAAAAGGAGTTCTGGAACAAAGCCATCATGTTCCTCGATAACGATGTCAATATCGACCGTGATGTTCTGGACTCGCTTGAGGCGAAGGCCATCGATTACGTGCGTGAACACGGCTCATATGAGACCGATAACGGGAATACTCCCGCTCCTCGCATGAACCCATACAAAGAGCAGCGGGTGGAGGACCTGCATGGCAGCATTCTTTTCCGCATGCGCGTGCTCGGATATGATCTCGACCGCAAGGAGACAACGCCGGTTGCAGTGAATACCGTGTTCCACACCAAGAGGAATGGCGTGCGTGCGACTGGACGATACAACCGGGATACCGGCCGTTTCACGGTTCTTTCGGGCTCCGAGGTGGACCTTGGTCATGCGGTGATCAAAAATCAAGGAGCCGTGGCAGCTCGACGGCAGCTTTTCGCCGCGCAGACAGGCAAAGTGATTCTTGCGGATGATGTCGAGCTGTCCAGTCCCTCCTCCGCCGCTGTATTCGTTCTCGGCGGCAGCCAAAACGGGTGGACCGAATGGGTCAATGAGCAGGGGCAGACCCTTGATTATGTGTACAGAAGCAAGGAGCATATGAATGAATAAGCAGCAGCTCGCCGCCAAGATCTGGGAGTCGGCCAACAAAATGCGCTCGAAGATCGAAGCCAACGAATACAAGGACTACATCCTCGGCTTCATCTTCTACAAGTTCCTTTCCGAGACAGAAGTCACTCGTCTGCATGCTGATGGCATGGGGGACGAAGACCTCGAAGAATTGCGGGAGGATGATACCGAGACCGCGCAGTACGTGCGCGATCTGTGCGGCTACTTCATCTCCTACGATAACCTGTTCTCCACATGGGTGGCGAAGAAGGGGGATTTCGCCATCGCCAATGTGCGCGACGCGCTTTCCGCGTTCGACCGCAACATCGACCCTGCCCGCAAGCGCGTGTTCGCGGGCATCTTCGACACCTTGCAGACCGGCCTGTCCAAACTCGGCACCGATGAGAAAAGCCGCAGCAAGGCCGCACGTGACCTCATCTACCTCATCAAGGACATTCCGATGGACAGCCGGCAGGACTACGACACTCTCGGCTTCATCTATGAATACCTGATCAGCAATTTCGCCTCCAACGCGGGCAAGAAGGCCGGCGAGTTCTACACGCCGAGCGAGGTCTCACAGCTCATGAGCGAAATCGTGGCCTGGCATCTCGCCGGCCGTGAGGAAATCAACATCTATGACCCCACAAGCGGTTCGGGCTCGTTGCTCATCCACATCGGCCAGGCGGTGGCCCGTCGCAACGGCAACCCGAATGACATCAGGTATTACGCGCAGGAACTCAAGGAGAACACCTACAACCTCACGCGCATGAACCTTGTCATGCGCGGCATCCTGCCGGACAACATCGTGGCCCGCAACGGAGACACACTGAAAAGTGACTGGCCGTGGTTCGACACCGACGAGACCAAGGATGAGACCTATGAGCCGCTGTTCGTGGACGCTGTGGTCTCGAATCCTCCCTACTCCCAGAATTGGGAACCGCCGGAGGCCGGCGAGGATATCCGCTTCGAATATGGCATCGCGCCCAAGTCCAAGGCGGACTACGCCTTCCTGCTGCATGACCTCTACCATCTGCGCGACGACGGCATCATGACCATCGTATTGCCCCATGGCCGTGCTGTTCCGTGGTGGTGAGGAAGGCACTATTCGCCGGAACCTGGTGGAGAACCACCACATTCAGGCCATCATCGGCTTGCCCGCGAACATCTTCTTCGGCACCGGCATCCCCACCATCGTGATGGTGCTGCGCAAACATCGCGACGACGATCATGTGCTCATCGTGGACGCTTCCAAATACTTCACCAAGGAAGGCAAGAACAACAAGCTGCGTGCGAGCGATATCAAACGCATCGTGGATGCGGTGACAGGGAATCGTGACGTCGATAAGTTCAGCCGCTTGGTGGGTATTGATGAGATTCGGCAGAACGACTATAACCTCAATATTCCTCGCTACGTGGATTCCTCCGACAATGCCGAGAGCTGGGATGTGTATTCCACTATGTTCGGCGGCATTCCTAAGCGGGACATCGATGCACTCAGCAAATATTGGAACGTGTTCCCCGGACTACGCCGGTGCCTTTTCGCGGAGGAGAACGGCCATTCGGCCAAGCTCGCCGTGCAAGACGTTCGTGAGGCGGTGAATGCCGACTCAGATGTGAAGGCATATATCCAGCGTTATCGTGAGGCGTTCATCGATTATCCGGCTTATATACGCGGTGAATTGGTGGGTAATGCCGCCAATGTGAGCATTGCCGCCGAAGAGGAGACTCTGGCAAATGATCTGCTACATCGTTTGACTGATACACCGCTCGTAGATGCCTATACGGCATATCAGGTGCTTGACGATAGCTGGCAGAAGACCATCTCCACCGACCTTGAAACCATACAGAGCGAGGGCCATGACGCCGTTCGCAAAGTTGACGCCAACATGGTTGTCAAGAAGAAAGGCGGTAAGGATGTCGAAGTGCCGGATGGCTGGGCTGGACATATCCTGCCGTTCGATCTTGTGCAAAGCAAACTGCTTACTGCTGATCTTGCGGAAATTGTTACATATGAATCTCGGTTAAGAGAGATTAGTGGTGAGATTGCCGACATTCTTGAAAATATGGATGAAGACGACAAGAGCTCAACCGGTGCTATCAGTGAGGATGGTGATTCTTTTGTTGCCGCTGAGTTGAAGAAAGCAGTGAAGTCTATCGGCAAGCATCCCGAGACTGACTTTGACCGTGCTCTTGTGAGTGCACAGCGGTTGTTTGATGAAGAGCGTGAAGTCAAAAAGAACGTTAAGAATCTCCGTTCAGCGCTTGATGAAAAGACCCGGACCGTTATTGAAGGACTGAGCGATGAACATGCTGATGACTTGCTTGCTGCCAAGTGGGTGGAACCATTGCAGCGCAAGCTTGAGGAGCTCCCTCAGACGGCTGTTGATGAGTTGATTGCGGCGGTGAATGCGCTGAACGACAAGTATTCGACTACCTACTCCGATGTGTGCGAACAGATCGAACAGGCTGAGGCAGAACTTGGCAATATGCTTGGTCAACTAACCGGCAATGAGTTCGACATGGCTGGTATTGCCGAGCTGAAGACCCTGTTGGGAGGCGAATGATGGCTGAACAGGTAAAAGTACCCGCGATTCGTTTCGCTGGTTTTACTGACCCTTGGGAACAGCGTGAGTTAGTTGACATTGCTGAAATCGTGGGTGGTGGCACTCCCGATACGAACAATTCAAATTACTGGGATGGCGATATCGATTGGTATGCTCCAGCTGAATTGGGCAACAACATATATGCGGAAAGCAGCACTCGCAAAATCACTCAGGCGGGATTTGATAGCTGTTCTACTAAGATGCTGCCGGCTGATAAGACGATTCTTTTCACCAGCCGTGCGGGCATTGGGAACACTGCAATACTGCGTCATTCTGCATGCACGAACCAAGGGTTTCAGTCTCTTGTAATAGGCGATGCCGATGTTTATTTTGTCTATTCAATGAGTGAGAGAATCAAGAAGTGGGCAGAGGAAAAAGCCTCAGGATCGACATTCCTGGAAATATCGGGTAGACAGCTTGAGACCATGCCTGTCAATCTCCCCTCCCTTGTTGAGCAGCAGGCTATCGGCTCCTTTTTCTCCCATCTCGACGACCTCATCACCCTTCATCAGCGTAAGTTGGAATTGCTGCAGAATATCAAGAAATCCTTGCTTGACAAGATGTTTGTGTGAGGGGAGGTAGAGCAATGGAGACATTCGATATCGTGAAGCTCGCCTCATATCGCGAGAATAACCGGATTGAAGCGAAAGCAGCGAAAGGCGGCCTCCCACGCAGCATGTGGGAGACGTACTCCGCCTTTGCCAACACCTACGGCGGCGTCATCCTGCTTGGCGTCAAGGAGCGCGAAGACGGTACCTTCGCGCCGATTGGACTTACACCAGTGGAAGCGGAACATCTTCGCCAGGACTTTTGGAACACGGTCAGCAACCGGTCCAAAGTGAGCGCCGTGCTGCCCATCGAATCGGAAGTTGAAGTGCTCGAAGCGGATGGTGGGATGGTGCTGGCTATTCACGTTCCGCGCGCTCCGCGTGACGAACGCCCCGTATATATCAATAATGATCTCTTCCGGGGGAACCTACCGTCGGCGTGGTGAGGGCGACTACCGTTGCACGCGGCAGGAGATCTCAGCAATGCTCCGGGATCAGGGAGCTGAGACGATGGATTCCAAGGTGCTGGACGATCTCACTGTTGCCGACTTCAATACAGACACAGTGCGGGCATATCGCAATCGTTTCCGTGCGGTACGTCAGGGCAGTTCTTGGACCGATCTCGATGACGAGCGTTTTCTGCGTGCTGTTGGCGCGGCAATGGTGAGCCGAGAAGACGGTAAGCTTCATCCTACGTTCGGCGGTCTGCTTATGTTCGGCAACGACTATGACATCGTGCGCGAATGTCCGCATTATTTCCTTGATTATCAGGAGACTCTAGATCCGGCGATTCGCTGGACCGATCGTGTGCATTCGGGAGATGGCATGTGGTCGGGCAACCTGTTCGATTTCTTTTTCCGCGTGAATCTCAAACTTGCCGAGTCTCTGAAGACCCCTTTCAAACTTAATGGCATCTTCCGCGTTGATGACACTCCCATGCATAAGGCAATTCGCGAGGCATTGGCCAACTGTTTGTTCAACGCCGATTACTATGGCGTGCGTGGTGTGGTGGTCAGACGCGCACCCGATAGATTGGTGTTCGAAAATCCGGGTGATATCCGAACCGGCATTGAACAGATGCGCCTCGGCGGGGTGTCTGATCCGCGCAACGGTCTTGTCATGAAGATGTTCAGCCTAATCGATGTGGGCGAGCGAGCTGGTACGGGTGTTCCCGATGTGTTTGCCACATGGGCGAATGCAGGACTTCCTGAACCGCAGATTGAGGAGAGCTTCGGCGAGGCTGATCGTACGGTGCTCACGCTTATGTTGGAGCCAGATGCCAAGCTCGATCAAAATGAGCATGTATTCATCCGTGGTGAGCAGATAACTGACAATAATGAGCAGTTAAATGGTTTGAATGAGCAGATAACTGACAATAATGAGCAGTTAAATGGTTTGAATGAGCAGATAACCGAGAGACAGCGAATTGTTCTACGTTTTGTAGAAAAGAGCCCCAGAGCAACATATGACGACATGGCACGTGCCGCGGGAGTTTCATCAGCGACTGTGCGGAGGGATGCTGAAATACTCATTGGGCGTGGGTTACTTAAGCGCGTCGGCTCGCGAAAAGCAGGACAATGGGAAGTCCAAAGGGGAGAAGAATCATGATATTCGATAGCGAATCGGTGTTTGAGGAAAATGTCATCACCGTGCTTAAGCAGCATGGATGGAAGGACGGTGTCCTGCGCTATCCAACTGAGCGGGATTTGCTCGACAATTGGAAAGACATACTGTACCGCAACAACAACGACATAGACAGGCTTGGCAAATACCCGCTGACGGACGGGGAAATGGCACAGATAATCGAGCAGATCGAGACCCTGCGAACGCCGCTCGCGCTCAATTCGTTCGTCAACGGGCGTACCGTGTCTATCACGCGTGACAACAAAGAAGATGTGGCGCATTTCGGCAAGGAAGTCAGTCTCTACATCTATGACCGCAAGGAGATCGCGGGCGGCAAAAGCACCTACCAAATCGCTCAGCAACCGGTCTATCCAGCCAAGAACACGATGCTGAACTCGCGGCGCGGCGACCTCGTGCTCCTCATCAATGGCATGCCATTGATCCATATCGAGCTCAAGAAAAGCGGCATACCCGTCAGCCAAGCGACCAATCAGATCGAAAAATACGCGCACGAAGGCGTGTTCACCGGCCTGTTCCGTCTCGTGCAGATCTTTGTGGCCATGACCCCCGACGACGCCATCTACTTCGCCAATCCCGGCGCGGACAAATTCAACCCGAGCTATTACTTCCATTGGGCGGATTACAACAACGAGCCTATCTGTGGCGGGCAACACCCAGGCAAAGACGAATGGAAGCTGTTCATCGGCGGCACCTCCGGCACTGCGGGACTGCTGTCCATTCCCATGGCGCACCAGCTCATCGGCTTCTACACCATCGCCGACTCGGCGGATGGATGCCTCAAAGTGCTGCGCAGCTACCAGTACCTCGCAGCGAACGCCATCTCCGACGTGGTGCGAAAATGCGATTGGGAACAGCGACCCTCCATGCCGGGACGACCCGGCGGCTATGTGTGGCACACCACCGGTTCAGGCAAGACCATGACCAGCTTCAAATCGGCTCAGCTCATTGCTGACTCGCATGACGCCGACAAGGTCGTGTTCCTCATGGACCGAATCGAACTGGGCACCCAATCGTTGAAGGAATACCGTAGCTTCGCCGATAGCGAGACAGAAGTGCAGGGCACGGAGAACACCGGCGTATTGCGGGATAAACTCAACAGCACCGATGTCAACGACACTCTGATCGTCACCTCAATCCAGAAGATGAGCAACGTGAAAGCAGGGGAGCGGGGCGTCACCCAGACATGGCTGGATCAACTTGCTGCACGACGCATCGTCTTCATCGTGGACGAATGCCATCGCTCCACCTTCGGCGACATGTTGCAAGTCATCCGCCGTTCCTTCCCCAACGCGCTGTTCTTCGGATTCACAGGCACACCCATTCTGGGCGAAAACCAGAAGAAGAACTCCACCACCGCCATGGTGTTCGGTCGTTGCCTGCACCGATACAGCATCGCCGACGGCATTCGTGACCATAATGTGCTCGGATTCGACCCGTACATGGTGACCACGTACAAGGATTCTGAAGTCAGACGTGCCGTGGCTCTCGACAAGGCGAAGGTGGAGAGTACGGAAGATGCACTTGCTGACCCCATTAAAGCTAAGGTGTTTCAGCATTACATGGATAAGTCCGAGGTCCCTATGGGTCCGATGGTTGATGGCGCTGGAAACCGTATCAGTGGCATCGAGGATTTCCTTGGACGAGACCAATATGGCATCGACTCCCCGCATCCGAACATGGTGGTCTCGGACATTCTCGAACAGTTCCCGGTGCTCAGCCATGCGGGCAAATTCCATGCGATGCTCGCCACTAGCTCCATTCCTGAAGCTGTCAACTATTATCACTTGTTCAAGCAGCAAGCACCTAAGTTGCATGTAACGGCGTTGTTCGATCCCAACATCGACAACAACGAAGGAGCAACGGACAAAGAAGATGCGCTGACTGAAATCATCACCGATTACAACGAGGCGTTCGGCAAAGAGTTCATCATCCCCACATGGCCGGCGATGAAGAAAGATATTTCGTCGCGACTATCGCATAAGAGTCCGTACGGCGGCATAGCAGCAAACCGCAGCCAGCAGCTTGATTTGCTCATCGTCGTGGACCAGATGCTCACCGGATTTGACTCAAAATGGGTGAATACGCTGTATCTCGACAAGATCATCGACTACGAAAGCATCATCCAGGCGTTCAGCCGCACGAATCGCCTGTTCGGGCCGGACAAGCCGTTCGGAGTCATCCGCTACTACCGCAAGCCGCACACCATGTACGGCTTCATCGAAGCGGCGGTGAAACTGTACTCCGGCGACAGGCCGCTTGATTTGTTCGTGCAGAAACTGCCCGCGAACGTGAAATCCATGGATACACGGTACTTGGAGATTCTCGACGTGTTCACGGATAACGGGGAATCGGACCTCATGCAGCTGCCGGAATCGGTGGAGGCCAGACGCAAGTTCGCCAAGGAGTTCGTAGAGCTGAATCGTTACCTTGAAGCGGCGAAAGTGCAGGGTTTCGACTGGAACACCACGGAATACAAGGTCGATGGCACGGATGCCGACGATGCGGATGAGAACGATGGCGGGAACGGCGAACCTGATATCGTGCGTTCCCCAAATTGACGAACGCACATATCTGATTCTCGCCCAGCGGTATAAGGAGCTGTTCGATGATGACAGCTGCGCCGGAGAACCGGACGATGACGGGAGACGTGACCCCGAAGCGCCTTATGAGCTGGAAGGGTATCTCACCGAAATCGACACCGGACTGATCGACACCGACTACATGAATGCCAACTTCGTCAAATGGCTCAAGGCACTCAAGGAGGACAGTCCGGAGTTGGCGGAGATGTCCGCACAGCTGCACCGATCCTTCGCTGCGCTTTCGAGGGACGAACAACGACTTGCTGAGCTGTTCCTGCATGATGTGGAGCGTGGCGATGTGGAAGTCGAGGAAGGCATGACGCTGCGGGACTACATCACGCGCTATGCCAAACGAGAGAAAGATGAGCAGATCGACAAGCTCGTGGATCATCTCGGCGTTGACAGGTCGTTGCTTGAAGAACTTACCGTCAGATATATCAATGAGAAAAGTCTGAACGCATTCGGCCGATTCGACGCCCTGCGTGACACCATCGACGTGCCACGGGCGAAATCGTTCTTCGAGCGATGCATGAATGTGACGCTGCCGAATTTCAAAGTGAAAGTACAGGCATCGAAACTGTTGAAACAGTTCGTGCTCGAAGGCGGGTTCGACATCGATGAGGAGGTCTCGCACTGGCGATTCGCCCTCTGACGGTTTTGTAACGCTGTACGGTGCCATTCCTGCTGGTGCTTGTGCATGTCTGGCCGCTCGACCGGAGAGCCGCCACGGGAATGTATCACAACGCTGATAGTCTGGCAGACAGTCGAAACCGCACGAATATGCCCATTCTCCAAGGAGTATCGCATGGCTGAAAACACCGAATACCTCGCCCTGTGGGGCGGCCGCTTCACTTCCGGACCGTCGCCCGAGCTGGCCCGTCTGTCGAAATCCACGCAGTTCGACTGGCGACTCGCCGATGACGACATCGCCGGTTCCCGCGCCCACGCGCGCGCCCTCGGCCGCGCAGGCCTGCTGACCGCCGATGAGCTCAGCCGCATGGAAGCCTCGCTTGACGAGCTGCAGCGCCGCGTCGACTCCGGTGCATTTGCGCCCATCGAAGACGACGAGGACGAGGCCACCGCGCTGGAGCGCGGCCTGCTGGAGATCGCAGGCGACGAGCTCGGCGGCAAACTGCGCGCCGGCCGTTCCCGCAACGATCAGATCGCCTGCCTGATCCGCATGTGGCTGCGCCGCCACTCCCGCGTCATCGCAGGTCAGCTGCTTTCCCTCGCATCCGCGCTGATCGACCAGTCGGTCAAGGCCGGCGGCACCGTCATGCCTGGCCGCACCCACATGCAGCACGCCCAGCCCGTGCTGCTCGCGCATCAGCTCATGGCACACGTGTGGCCGCTGCTGCGTGACGTGCAGCGACTCGTGGATTGGGACAAGCGCATCGACGCCAGCCCGTACGGCTCCGGGGCGCTCGCCGGCAACACGCTCGGACTGGAGCCGGTCGCGGTCGCCCGAGAACTCGGTTTCGGCAAGGTCACCGAGAACTCCATCGACGGCACCGCCTCGCGCGACCTGGTGGCCGAATTCGCGTTCGTCGCCGCCATGGCCGGCGTCGACATCTCGCGTCTGAGCGAGGAGATCATCATCTGGAACACCCAGGAATTCGCGTTCGTGCGTCTCGATGACGCCTACTCTACCGGCTCCTCGATCATGCCGCAGAAGAAGAACCCCGACATCGCCGAGCTCGCCCGCGGCAAGTCCGGCCGTCTCATCGGCGACCTGACAGGCCTGCTCGCCACGCTCAAGGGCCTGCCCACCGCGTACGCCCGCGACCTGCAGGAAGACAAGGAGGCGGTCTTCGACCAGGTCGATACGCTGGAGGTGCTGCTGCCCGCCTTCACCGGTATGATCGCCACCATGAGCTTCGACCACGACCGTCTTGCAGCCGAAGCGCCGACCGGATTCGCGCTCGCCACGGACATCGCCGAATGGCTCGTCAAGAATGGTGTGCCGTTCCGTCACGCGCATGAGCTTTCCGGTGCATGCGTCAAGCTCGCCGAAGGCCGCGGCCAGGAGCTGTGGGATCTCACGGATGACGATTTCATCGGGATCTTCCGTGACTTCCTGCCTGCCGACAAGGCCCCGCAGGTGCGTGAGGTGCTGTCCACCGAAGGCTCCGTGTCCGCCCGCAACGGCAAGGGCGGCACGTCGCCGGCCCGTGTACGTGAGCAGATCGCCTGCGCCAAGGCCACCGTCGACGCGCTGCGCGTGTTCTCCAACTCCGTGAGCGATGGTCCGGCCTACAAGTCCCCGAAGTCCCTGCGTTCCGTCACCGACTGACCGCCTCCACATCCCCGCCAGCGCGCGCGGGCTCATCCTGAAGGATGAACCCGCGTGACAGGAGCCTGACCTAGAATCATGACTGGAAGAGACACAGACATACGGAAGACGGATTCGGGCGAAGGGAAACAGTGTGCTGACGCGCAATCAGATTCGGTCGTTGGTCAACGAGCATGGGCACGACATCATCGTCCATGATCATATGCAGCATATCGAGCGCGGATGCTACCAGCATGGAGCGGTGACGACATTCGCGCATTCTATCCGCGTGGCGTGCCTCGCCGTGTGGATGGCCGACCGCCTGCATCTGTGGGACAAGGTCGATCTGCATTCGCTGGTCCGCGCGGCTCTGCTGCACGATTACTTCCTGTATGACTGGCATGACTGGGATGACGGCGCCCATAGGCTGCACGGGTTCACGCACGGGCAGGCTGCACTGCGCAACGCGGTGCGTGACTTCCGCCTCAACGCGATCGAACGTGACAGCATCGCATGCCACATGTTCCCCATGACGCTCAAGCCGCCGAGCTACATCGAAGGCTATCTGGTCACCATGGCCGACAAGATCAGTGCCACACGGGAGACCTTCTCCCTGGAGCGGTTCTCCAAGCCGCAACTGGAGTCCGGTAAACCCCTTGCCGCAATCGAGAGCGGAGCATCCGCAGCGTCCGCGCACGACGGGCGGCACAAGCCCTCACGGAGCCGGGAGGTGCTGGCCTGATGCTGTTCGTGGAAAAACTGTTCCTGTGGTTCCTGCTCTACAGCTTCTGCGGATGGGTGTACGAGTCCATTCTCGTGTCCATCCTGGAGCGCCGGCCAGTCAACCGCGGATTCCTCAACGGTCCGTTGTGCCCGATTTACGGTGCGGGCGCGGTCGGCGCCGTCGTGGTGCTGGGACAGGTACACAATCCCCTGGTGGTGTTCCTGCTTTCGATGGTCGGGGCCAGCATACTGGAATACGTCACATCCTGGGTCATGGAGGCGCTGTTTCATGCCCGCTGGTGGGACTACTCCGACTACAAATTCAATCTTAACGGGCGCATCTGCCTGCTGGGGGGCGTTCGTGTTCGGCGTGGGCGGCGTGCTCATCACGTCGGTGATCCAGCCGCAGGTTGCAGGTGTCACCGACCGGCTGCCGCTGCCCGCCATCCACTGGCTGTGCGGGGTGCTGTTCGTGCTCACGCTGATCGACCTCGTCGTCACGGTGTGCGGCATCATGCATTTCGAGAACAGTCTCGACAATCTCATGGCCGCCATGACGCATTACGGAGACGCCATGAAGGTCGCCGTCAGCGATGTCACCGGCAAGATGAGCGAATCGTGGAAATCCGGCAAGGAGATGTCGTTCGACTTCATGATGCGGGTCAGGGACGCGGCGATGTCCATCTTCAACCGTCAGCAGCGTCGAATGATCGCCTCGTTCCCGAAACTACGCACCGAACGCAACAACGATGTGCTGGAGCAGCTGCGCCGGATTCTCGAAAGCCTGTACCGTCACTGACGGCCGGATTCAAGCGGCGAACCAGGGAGCATTCCCCGACGTTTCGCGGGCAGCCGTCCTGGCGCATGCTGTCGATATGTTCTGCGAGACTGATAGATGCACAATGCCCAGAATTTGATAGGGAGTACCAATATCCATGGCTCACGTCACCGATTTCAAAGAGGCCGGATTCGATTCCGTCCTTGAAGAACTGGAATGGCGCGGGTTGATTTCCCAGTCCACCGACAGGAAACAACTCGCCGAAGCGTTGAATGGGGAGCCGGTCACCTATTATTGCGGCTTCGACCCGACCGCGGCGTCGCTGCATATCGGCAATCTCGTGCAGCTGATCAACATGCGTCACCTTCAGGCCGCCGGGCATCATCCGATCGCCTTGGTCGGCGGCGCGACCGGTCTGATTGGCGACCCCCGCCAGTCGGGCGAGCGCACCCTCAACCCGAAAGGACGTCGTCGCCGGCTGGGCCGAACGGCTCAAGCGGCAGATCGGCGGCATTCTGGAAACCTACGGCGACAATCCGGTGCGTTTCGTCTCCAATTACGACTGGACCGCGCAGATGTCCGTCATCGACTTCCTGCGCGACGTCGGCAAGAACTTCCGACTCGGCACCATGCTGGCCAAGGACACGGTCGCGCGTCGTCTGAACTCCGAGGAGGGCATCTCCTTCACGGAATTCAGCTATCAGGTGCTGCAGGGCAACGACTTCCTTCACCTGTTCGACGAGTACGGCTGCACGCTGGAAATCGGCGGATCCGACCAGTGGGGCAACCTGACCTCCGGCATGGACCTGATTCGCAAGGTGCGCGGCGTCACGGTGAACGTGTTCACCAGCCCGATCATCACCGACGCCACCGGCAAGAAATTCGGCAAATCCGAAGGCAACGCGGTGTGGCTCGATGCCACCATGCTCAGCCCGTACCGGTTCTACCAGTTCTGGCTCAACCGCCCCGACGTCGAGATGGAAGGCCTGCTCAAGGCGTTCACGTTCCTGCCAAAGGCCGAGATCGAACGACTCGCCGAAGAATCGCGCACCAATCCCGGCGCACGCGAAGCCCAGCGCACCCTCGCATGGGAAGTGACCAGCTTCGTGCATGGCGAGGCCGCGACGCAGGCGGCGATCGACGCGTCCGCAGCCCTGTTCGGGCGCGGCGGCGACCTTGCCTCCATCGACGAGGACACGCTTGAAGCCGCCATCGACGGACTCAAGATAGAGGACGAGTCCGGTGCCAAGACGTTCGCGTCCATCGGCATCGACGACCGCATCACCGAGGCCGGGGTGAAGGCAGGCCTGTTCAAGTCTATTTCCGAGGCCCGCAAGACTATCAAGTCCGGTGGCGTGTATCTGAACAACAACCGTGTGACCGACGAAGAGCAGACGTTGGGCCAGGACGATTTCCTGCACGGTCGTTTCGCGCTCATCCGCCGCGGCAAGAAGGCGCTCGGCGTCGTCGAGAAGCACTGATTCATTCCTGCTCCCACTGGCGGGGAGCTGCCGGCCAGGGCCGGCTGGGGTGGTTGCGCCGGCATGGAGACCATCCCGCTCATCGTGACATCGCATCGCAACAACAGACTTTGTATTAAGAAAGGCATACACGTATGGCAGAAGAACAGGGTCGCTCCGGCGGCAAATCATACGGCAACCGCGGTTACGGCTCCGGACGTTCCGGCGGTTACCGCAAGTCGGGCGGTTACCGCAAGGACGGCGACCGCGGCGGATTCCGGCGCGACGGCGAGCATGGCGGATACCGCGGCAAGGGCGGTTTCCACAAGGATGGGGAGCGCCGTGACTTCCACAAGGGTGGTTTCCGCAAGGATGGTGATCGTGGTGGTTTCCGTCGCGATGATCGCCGCGGCGGCGACAACCCGCGTTACCGTCGCGATGACCGCCGTGACTTCCATCGTGATGGCGATCGCCCGCGCTATCAGCGCGATGACCGCCGCGACGGCGAGCGTCGCGAGTTCTCTGCCGAGGAGAAGCGCGAATATCGGGAGCAGAAGCGTCAGGACTATATGAGCGGTCCCCGTCGCAATTCCGACGGCACGGTAAGCTACCCTTCGCAGAACCCCTATACGGATCGTCGTCCGAACGAGCCGAAGATGCCCAAGGGCATGGAATGGTCCATGCTGTCCAAGGAAGAGCGTGAACGCCTGCGCGGCCTGTCCAAGGAGCACGCCGAGAACATCGGTCTGCACATCCTCGCCGCCTATGCGCTGGAGGAGAAGGATCCCGAACTGGCCCTCGCCCACGCCAAGTGGGCTGCTCATCAGGCGTCGCGCATCGATTTCTCCCGTGAGACGCTTGCCTTCATCGCGTACCGTCAGGGTGATTACAAGCTCGCCCTGCGTGAGTTCCGCACCGCGTACCGCATGAACGGCTTCCTCGACTACCTGCCGTTCATCGCCGACTGCGAACGCGGCAACGGCGATCCCAAGAAGGCCATCGAAGTGGTGCGCTCCGACGATGCCAAGGCGTTGCGTGGCGAGGCGAAGGCCGAGATGTTCCTGGTCTATGCCGGTGCCCTCGCCGACCTCAAGATGTGGGACAAGGCCATCGAGATCGTCCACACGCTCGGACGTTCCAAGGGTCTGCCGGGCGAATACCGCATGCGTGCCGTGCAGGCCGAGCAGTACTTCCTCGACGAGTGCGGCCGTACCGAGGAGGCCGCCGCATTGGACGACCTGCTCGACCGTCTCGAAACCCAGTACGCCGAAGCCGATGAGGACGAGACCGTGGACGACGTGATTATCGATCACGACATGGAGCACTTCACCGATGACGAGCTCGACATGCTCGGCATCAGCGAGGACGACGCCCAGTTCGCGCCTGAAGACTACGACGACATGTACGGCGGCTCCGAAGACGGATACGGCGACGAGTCGGACGATGCCGAATCGGATGACTCCGATGACTCAGCCGATGCCGAAGACGGCCAGAACCCCGATGCCGAAGACGAGGCGTCCCTTGACGGCCCGCTGGCCGACGAGGAGGAGCTGCCGGCCAAGGAGACCGAAGAAGGCGCCGAATCCTTCACCGACCCCGCCGACCAGAACGCCGATGACACCGGCGAAGGCCGCTGATGAAGCCGAGGACGCGGAACCCGCCGAAGCCGACGATGCGCAGACGGCCGAAGACGCCGCTGAACCGGCTGCGGAAGCGCAGGACGAGTGACGCGCATGAACGCCATGCTCAAATCCACCGACCGTCCCATATCTCAGACGTACCGGCTGGCGCTGCTCGATCTGGACGGCGTCGTCTACCGGGGCAAGAACCCGGTGGAACACGCCGCCGATTCCATCAGGGCGGCGCAGCGTGCGGGAATGCAGGTGGAATACACCACCAACAACTCCTCCCGTTTCCAGCGCGTCGTCGCCGAGCAGCTTCGAGGCTTCGGCCTTGACGTCGAACCGCGGCAGGTCATCACCTCGTCCGTGGTGGCCGCCCGCATGGTGGCCCGGCACGTTCCGGCCGGAGCGCGCATCCTCGTGCTGGGTGCCGAGCATCTGCGCGAGGAAGTGGCCGGTCAGGGACTCACCGTGGTAGACCATGCCGAGGACACCCCGGAGGCGGTCATCCAGGGATGGTATCCGGACATGACGTGGCAGCAGATGGCGGAGGTCTCGTACGCGGTGGAGCGGGGCGCGCTGTATCTCGTCACCAACCGCGACCTGACCATTCCCCGCGAGCTCGGCATCGCGCCGGGATGCGGTTCCATGATCCAGGCGGTCATCAACGCGACCGGCGTCGAGCCGATCGCATCCGCAGGCAAGCCCGAGTCTGCCATGTACGACGAGGCCCGACTGCTGGCCGCGGGAAACGAGACGGAGCCGGTCAGTCGTGAATCGTGCCTGGCGATAGGCGACCGTCTCGATACGGACATCGAGGCCGGCAACCGCGGCGGATACGATTCCCTCGCGGTGCTGACCGGCGTCACCAACCCGCATGAGCTGATGACGGCGCCGGCGCATCTGCGCCCGTCCTATATCGTCCGCGACCTGCGCGGACTGCAGGAGGCCCAGCCATCCACCGATGCGAGCGACGGCAACGTCTGGACGTGTGCCGACGCGACCGCCCGGCTGGAAGACGGCTCACTGACGGTGAGCGACGCGACCGACATCAACGCCCTGCGCGCGGCCTGCGCCGCTGCATGGACGTACGCCGACAACGGCGGGGACATCGGTCGGTCTCATTGCCGGAATTCC
>ENA-OQCV01000221-OQCV01000221.1-human-gut-metagenome-genome-assembly--contig:-NODE-221-length-16565-cov-3.427424_pt1 | contig 16565 bp, 14 predicted proteins | sample MGYA00242766_ERZ504592 | MGnify/ENA primary metagenome ERZ504592 (study PRJEB26092, sample SAMD00036315) | human gut metagenome | host: Homo sapiens | study: EMG produced TPA metagenomics assembly of...
GATGCGGATTCGAGTGTGCTGGTATAAAAAACGCAGGCGTAGCGGGCTACGCTGAGGCTTTTAGACCTGTGCAATCGGATTCGCAGACAAGTGAGTGGTATAGTTATTTCGAAAACGATGTACTAGAGCGTGTCTGAAAAATACTTTCCGCAAGATGTATGTCAAAATATACCGAAAAGTGGGGCGTGCAGATTGCAGGAATGATTTTCCAGACACTCTGGTCCACTCATCACGAAAAAAAAGTTCCGGGCGAGGTCACAGGAACCTTTTTTTGCGCAATTATTTCGCTATATAGCAGATATCCTGAATATGTGGCAGTTATATATATCAGTATTAAACAGCTGATATATAATAAGATATCTGCTGAACAGATTAAAGATGGATTTTGGTTCCGGTTTTTCCCTGGATACCGTCTTTGGCTTTCTGAAGTAAAGTGATCATGGCAGTTCTTCCTTCTTTGGAGCTTGCAAAATCAACGGCAGCCTGAACTTTTCGGGAGCATGGAACCTGGGGCAAACTGTCCCTCATTAATATATTTCTTAGCGTCATCTACAGTGATGTCATCCAGCCATTCTTCGTTTTCCTTGCCGAAGTTTACAGCAACCTTCTCCACTGCTGTAAGAATGATAAGCATATCTGCATCCAGCTCTTTGGCCAGGAGACAGCTTGCATAATCCTTATCAATAACTGCTGATGCACCTTTGAGATGATGTCCGTTAAGAACAACGGGAATTCCACCGCCACCGCAGCAGATAACGATTTTATTTGCATCCACAAGACTGTTGATCGCATCCTGTTCAACGATTTCAACAGGCTTTGGAGATGCAACTACACGACGATAACCACGCCCTGCGTCTTCTTTCATGATATGTCCATATGCCTTGGCCTGATGGTCTGCTTCCTCTTTTGTCAGGAATTTGCCGATCGGCTTGGATGGATTTTCAAAAGCAGGATCATTGGGATCTACACGAACCTGAGTGACAACAGTGACGACAGGTGTGCGGACAAATCCTCTGATTCGAAGTTCCTCTCTCAAAGCATTCTGCAGATCATATCCGATGTAAGCCTGACTCATGGCAACACAGACAGAGAGAGGAGTGTTTGGCTGATTCTCATCTTCTCTGGAGAGAGCAGACATGGCATTGTTGATCATGCCAACCTGTGGCCCGTTTCCATGTACAACAACAACCTGATGACCTTCTTCGATCAGATCGCATAATGCTTTTGCAGTAGTTTTTGACAGCTACCATCTGTTCCGGGAGAGTATTTCCCAGAGCGTTCCCACCGAGCGCAATAACGATTCTTTTTCTTGTAAACATTTGTAAAAACCTCCTGATTTTAAAGGCAAAGAGGGCCGCCGCAATAAAGATTGTGTGCTTTCTGCGACAGCCCCGCCTGCTATACAATATGATGAGTGCTATTTTTCAATATATTTAAATTCTGAAACTGCTTTCAAAATTAAATATCTGTTTGAAAGCAGCTGGAATATTACTGCAATCCAACTGTTAATCTGCGCCTGATTATTTCAGGATTCTTGGAGCTGCTTTGACTTCAAGTTTCTTCAGGATATCCTGTGGATTTTCAAATTTGGAAAGCATGATCATAGCAGCGATGATGTATGGTTTGAAGCTTGCTTCTTTGTATAACGGGATTCTGTAACGATCGAATACAGAAGCGTCAACCTCACCTGTTTCGCAGCTTACACCTGTAATATCAGCCGGCAGGCAGTGCAGGTAAAGAGCTTTTCCGTCTTTTGTTGTTTTCATAAGTTCTTCTGTGCAGGCCCAGTCTTTGTGCTGTGCATTCTGTGCAAGAAGTTCTTTCTCTAATTTATCGATTCCGTCGAAGTCGCCTTCTGCATAAAGGTCTGTACGATTTTTCCATAGCTGCAAATGGAGCCCAGCTCTTTGGATATACGATATCAGCATCTTTGAAAGCTTCAGCCATATCGTTTGTCTTTGTGAAGGATCCGCCGTTTTCTCTAGCATCTTTTTGGCGATCTCTTCAACTTCCGGCATTACATCATATCCTTCCGGATGAGCAAGAACAACGTCCATGCCGAAACGTGTCATCAGACCGATAACGCCCTGCGGAACGGAGAGTGGTTTACCATAGGATGGAGAGTAAGCCCATGTCATAGCGATCTTTTTGCCTTTCAGATTCTCAACACCGCCGAATTCATGGATGATGTGGAGCATATCTGCCATACACTGTGTCGGATGGTCAACGTCGCACTGAAGGTTTACAAGAGTAGGTCTCTGCTCAAGGATACCGTCTTTGTTTCCTTCTGTAACAGCTTCCATGAATTCTTTCTGGTAAGCATGTCCTTTTCCGATGTACATATCATCACGGATACCGATCACATCAGCCATGAAAGACACCATGTTTGCTGTTTCACGAACAGTTTCACCATGAGCGATCTGAGATTTCTTTTCATCAAGATCCTGTACTTCCAGACCAAGAAGGTTACATGCGGAAGCAAAAGAGAAACGTGTACGTGTGGAGTTATCGCGGAAGATAGAGATTCCAAGACCACTCTCGAATACTTTTGTGGAGATATTGTTCTCTCTCATGAAACGGAGAGCATCAGCAATTGTGAAAACAGCTTCCAGTTCATCATCTGTTTTGTCCCATGTCCAGAAGAAATCGTTGTTGTACATTTCTTTGAAGTTTAAGCTGTTTAATTTATCAATGTAATCCTGTAATGTTTTCATAAAATCAATACCTGCTATGCTTTGATAGCTTATCCTTTCCTGATATGAAATAATTGAATTTCTGCGTTTGGCAGAACACCGGTTATCCGGCTGTATCTGTTTATCTTGTGTCCCTGCCTGTTACAGCAGGGATTCTGTCCGGACACATATTAAGCCTTTAGGATGATAGGAAATCCGTCGCCTAAAAAAATTTGAAAATTTATTTATTATTTGCAGTATGCAGTTGGAAGAGCAGCGTATACAGCAGCGCATCTTACAAGGTCGATCTTCCATGTTTTTTACGTTCGGAGCATGAGCCTGTGCTTCTGCACCAGGTCCGAATCCGATACAAGGAATGCTGTTACGTCCCATGATTGTTACACCGTTAGTAGAGAATGTCCATTTGTCTGTAAGCGGACGAGCTTTTCTCATGCCTTCTGTCTCAGCATTTCCAAGACGCTCTTCGCCGTACAGTCCTTTATATGCTTCTTCCAGAGCCTGTGTTACTTTGTGATCTTTCGGGATTACCCATGTCGGGAAGTAGCACTCGATCGGATATACAAGGTCTGTATAAGACGGACGGTTGTATTCATACATGGATACTGTTACGTCGTCGCCATATTTCTGTACAGCCGGAAGAGCACGGATCTCATCCAGGCAGCTTTCCCATGTTTCGCCTGCTGTCATACGACGGTCAAGAGATACAGAGCAGGAGTCAGCTACTGCACAGCGGCTTGGGGATGTGAAGAAGATTTCGGAAGTAGTAACAGTACCACGTCCAAGGAAACGTGCTTCTTCCCATTCAGGGTTGTATTTCTCATCAAGCATTTTTACAAGACCTTTGATCTCTGTGGTATCAGCAGCATCGTTTTCGTTTAATGCGCGGATATCCTGGAGAATATCAGCCATTTTGTAGATTGCATTGTCACCACGTTCCGGAGCGGAACCATGGCAGGAAACACCCTTTACATCTACGCGGATTTCCATACGTCCACGCTGTCCTCTGTAGATACCGCCGTCTGTTGGTTCTGTGGAAACAACGAATTCAGGACGAACACCATCTTCATGGATGATGTACTGCCAGCAGAGACCGTCACAGTCTTCTTCCTGTACAGTACCTGTCACAAGTACCTGATATTTATCGTTTAAAAGACCAAGGTCTTTCATGATCTTAGCACCGTATACTGCAGAAACAATACCGCCCATCTGGTCAGATGTTCCACGTCCACCGATTTCTTCATCAGATTCGAAACCTTCGTATGGATCAAATTCCCAGTTCTTGATATTACCGATACCGACTGTATCAATATGAGCGTCAAAACCAATGAGAGTTTTACCTGTTCCCATGTAGCCGAGGATATTGCCCATCGGATCGATCTGAACTTTGTCGAATCCGACTTTTTCCATTTCCTCTTTGATTCTCATGATATGTCCTTTTTTCTCCGCAGCTTTTCGCCAGGAATGCGAACCAGATCGCGAAGGAACTTAGTCATATCATCCTTATAACCATTGCAGCTTCGTTAATTTTTGCGTAATCCATTTTTTTACCCTCCCAATATGTATAAAATATTATGATGTTAGGGTCAAAAGGTATTTTGCCCCCTAATCTGATATCATATTATTAGTTACTGGTATATCATTTTCGAGATAACCATACCACTTACCTGTCTGTGTTCACCAAAAACATCATTTGCTTAAAGATTCGTCTGTTCCGTATAATCCGTCCCATACGATCTCGCGGTAGCGAACAGGATCAGTGTCACCTTCTGTGGAAATAACAAGTACTACGGAATTCTCATCCAGTTTCAGCGCTTCTTTTAAGTCTTTTGCATCTTCATCGTGAAGAGCAGTGAAGCAGAAACCAAGCGGAACGGAACCGGATTCACCAGAGACAACGTGTGGATCATCTCCCAGTGGATTAGCGTAGATACGTGTTGCCTTTGCGCTCATCCAGTCAGGACAGGATGCAAATACATCTACGTGATTTTTCAGGATATCCCATCCGATCATATTTCCCTCACCGCATGCAAGACCGGCCATAATTGTCTGAAGATCACCTGTAACATTTACCAGATTTCCTGTCTTTGCAACAGCGGAGCGGTACAGGCAGTCAGCAGCACTTGCTTCACAGACAGCCATAACCGGCGGGTTATCTTTATATTTATGAGCGAAATAACCGACTACGGCACCTGCTAAAGAACCAACACCGGCCTGAACAAATACATGTGTCGGACGTTCAACACCCATTTCTTTTAACTGCTGGTCAGCCTCAAGAACCAGTGTTCCGTATCCCTGCATGATCCAGGATGGAATTTCTTCATATCCGTCCCATGCGGTATCCTGAACGATGATACCATGTTCTGTTTTGGCAGCTTCTGCTGCAGCCATTCTTACGCAGTCATCATAGTTTACTTCTTCGATCGTAACAGTAGCACCTTCTTTGACAATGTTATCGAAACGAGTCTTTGTTGTTCCCTTAGGCATTCTTACAACTGCTTTCTGTCCAAGGCGGTTAGCTGCCCATGCAACTCCACGTCCATGATTACCGTCTGTTGCAGTAAAGAATGTAGCCTGTCCGAATTCTTCTCTTAATTTATCAGAAGAGAGAACATTGTATGGCAGCTCGCTGATATCACGTCCAAGTTCTTTTGCGATATAGCGGCCCATTGCATAAGAACCTCCAAGTACTTTGAAAGCATTTAAGCCAAAGCGATAGGATTCATCCTTACAGAAAATATTTTTTAACTCCTAAATATTTCGCAAGAGATGAAAGGTTCTGAAGAGGCGTCACACTGTACTGTGGGAAACTTCTGTGGAACTCATTTGCTTTCTTTACATTTTCTTCGGACATCAGTTCCAGGTGTTTATCATCTGATTTCGGAACCTCGTTTACAGTCCATTTTAATCCTTCTGTCATAAAATGACCTCCCTTAAAAATTATCATTTGGTTTCCTTAACTTGTGATTCTATCATACCATATATTTTAAAAATTGCAATAGAAAATACAAAATTTTTAGGTTTTCAAAAAAATTAGGTTCATAATTGTACATTGATATAAGGATTTGGATATGATAAAATAATGAATAATGTTCGTTTTATTTTTACAGAATAGACAGTAAAGTGGGTATAAAAGAGCAATACAAAAGATACAGAAGAGGAGAAAATATTATGGCAGTATTTCATGCATTCCGGGCACTTCGACCTACACCGGAAAAGGCTGCTGATGTGGCAGCACTTCCATATGATGTGGTAAACCGGGAAGAAGCAAAATCAATCGGAGATGAGAATCCCCTGTCCTTTCTTCATATTGACAGACCGGAAATGGATCTGGAACCTGAGACAGATCTGTATGATGATCGGGTTTATGAAAAAGCAAAAGAAAATCTTGACAATATGGAAGAAAAGGGAATTCTTGTTCAGGATCAGAAGGCCTGTTACTATATATATGAACTTGTAAGAAAAGGAAAGACACAGACCGGTATCGTAGGATGCAGTTCCATTGATGATTATATGAATGGTGTAGTGAAGAAACATGAGCTTACCAGAGAAGATAAGGAACAGGACAGGATCCACCATGTAGATTCCTGTAATGCAAATACCGGTCCTATTTTTCTGGCATGCAGATATCCGGATTCTCTGCTTACACTGATGAATAACTGGAAAGATCATCATGAAGCAGCATATGATTTTACAGAAGAGGATCAGATCACACACAGAGTATGGGTGATTGATGAAGATGAGGTCATTTCTGAAATAAATAAGGAATTTGCAGGGATTGATTCTCTGTACATCGCAGATGGACATCACCGCGCAGCTTCCGCTGTAAAAGTAGGTTTAAAGAGAAGAGAACAGAATCCGGGATATACAGGGGAGGAAGAGTTTAATTATTTCCTGTCTGTTGTATTTCCCTATGACCAGCTCTGCATTCTTCCTTATAACAGGATTGTAAAAGATTTGAACGGCCTGACTGTAAAGGCATTTCTGGGCGCCCTGAAGTTCAACTTTGAACTGATGCTGATGCCGGGATTTCCATGCAGGCCTGTAGAGAAGCATTGTATGGGAATGTATGTGGACGGACAGTGGTATCACCTGAAAGCATGGCCGGATATCTATGAGAAGAAGGACGTGGTCGGACAGCTGGATGTATCCATTCTTCAGGAAAAAGTCCTCAGACCAGTCCTGGGAATCGAAGATCCGCGCACAGACCAGAGAATCTCCTTTGTGGGCGGAAGCCATAAGGCAGCAGAGCTGGCAGAGATTGCGGACAGAACCGGCGGTGTAGCCTTTGTCATGTACCCGACATCTATGGAAGACCTGATGAAGATTGCAGACGAGAACAAATTAATGCCTCCAAAATCCACCTGGTTTGAGCCAAAGCTTCGGAGTGGGCTGTTTATACATAAGTTATAATTTGCCGAAGATGTCTTATAAAAATATTATAATAATTTCGCTGTAGACTTTTTCTTCCTTCAATGGTACAATTGGTTCTATACAAAAGAGAACGAAACGTACTATAACGAAAGGAGGGAAGAATGTGGAAGATGCGGAATTGAGAAATATCCTTTTTTCTATACAGGGAAGCATTGCCGGTTTTCAAAATGATATGTCCGATGTAAAGAACGATATCGCAGATATGAAGACAGATATTGCAAACATGAAGACGGATATCACGAACATGAAGACGGATATCACGAACATGAAGACGGATATCACGAACATGAAGACGGATATCACGAACATGAAGGCAGATATCACAAACATGAAGACAGATATTGCGAACATGAAGACGGATATCACAAACATGAAGACGGATATCACGAACATGAAGGCAGATATCACAAACATGAAGACGGATATCACGAACATGAAGGCAGATATCACGAACATGAAATCAGATATTGTGCAACTCAAGGGAAGCGTAAAAACTATAGAACTTAAACTGGAAAATGAAATTGACAGAAAATATCTGCCCTATTTGATGCACGTATGGATGAGCTTCGCTATAGAAAGGAGAATAAGGAAACTCGAGAGAAAGTTTTTGAACTGGATATGCGTGTAGACAATTTGGAAAAAGCCATCATGCCAGCGTAACTGTAACAGATGATTGTAAGGCTTGTACATAGGATAAACAGGAAGAAATTTTATAACATAAAAAAGTACATGAAATTTCTTCCTGCTAAATTTGTATAATTTTTGTGAAATTTTTCGAAAAAAACAGTTGAAATCACAGAAATAATTTGTTATACTAACTTGCGTTACCGGGGTATGGCGTAGCTTGGTAGCGCGCACGGCTTGGGGGCCGTGAGGTCGCAGGTTCAAATCCTGTTGCCCCGACTGACATATGGTTAAATCGTTTGTAGTATATTTACAATGAATGATTCAGACGTATGTTCATTTCATTTCAAAAAAGCCAAATAAAGTTATAAGTAAAATGCAATGATAAGGAATAGTACACCCGGACCGGAGCACAGAGAACTGCTGGTTGCTGAGAAGCAGTGGAAGGAAATTGTGGAACTCGCCTTTGAGCAGCTGCCTGAAATTATACAAGAGTAGGTGCAGACGGTTTCCACCGTTATATGGAGAGGATATAAGAATACCGGATATCCGGAGATTCCGTATCCCATGAGTGTATGACATTGTTCATAAATAAGAGTGGTACCGCGTAAGATGATAATATCTTTCGTCTCTTGCAGATAAGTCTGTGGAGATGGAAGAATTTTTTTATGTCCTTTTTTACAGTCAATCCCCACAGTCCAAACATAATATTTACATAACGGAGGAGAAAAAATGATGAATCCAAGCAAATATCAGAGACAGTATTTTATGCCGCCTGTTAAATGCATGAAATGGGCAGAAAAAGAATATGTGGACAAAGCACCTGTCTGGTGTTCTGTAGACCTTCGTGACGGTAATCAGGCACTGGTGATTCCGATGAGTCTGGAACAGAAAATTGAATTCTTTAAACTTCTTGTAAAAATCGGTTTCAAAGAAATTGAAGTAGGTTTCCCGGCTGCTTCTGAAACAGAATATGAATTTCTGCGTACCCTGATCGAGCAGAATCTGATCCCACAGGATGTAACTATTCAGGTTCTGACTCAGGCCAGAGAGCATATCATCCGCAAAACTTTTGAAGCTGTCAAAGGCGCACCGAAGGCAATTGTACATGTGTACAATTCCACCTCTGTAGCTCAGAGAGAACAGGTATTTAAGAAATCCAAAGAAGAAATCTTAAAGATTGCAGTGGATGGTGCCGCATTATTAAAGAAACTGGCTGATGAAACAGAAGGAAATTTCCAGTTTGAGTACAGCCCTGAAAGCTTTACAGGCACAGAACCGGAATACGCTCTGGAAGTATGCAATGCAGTTCTTGATGTATGGCAGCCTACAGCAGATAACAAATGCATCATCAATCTGCCTGTAACTGTACAGCATTCCATGCCGCATGTATATGCAAGCCAGGTAGAATATATGTGTGAAAATCTGAAATACCGCGAGAATGTAATCGTATCTCTCCATCCGCACAATGACAGAGGATGCGGTGTTGCAGATTCTGAAATGGGATTACTTGCAGGTGCAGACAGAATCGAGGGTACTCTGTTCGGAAACGGTGAGCGTACCGGAAATGTAGATATTGTTACACTTGGTATGAATATGTATTCTCAGGGTGTAGATCCAAAACTTGACTTCTCTGATATGCCGCATATCTGTGAAATATATGAAGAATGTACCGGAATGAAAGTAGGCGAAAGAAGTCCGTACAGTGGTGCACTTGTATTTGCCGCATTTTCCGGCTCTCATCAGGATGCAATTGCCAAGGGTATGCACTGGAGAGATGACAAGGATCCGGATCACTGGAATGTTCCGTATCTTCCGATCGACCCGACAGATGTGGGAAGAAATTATGACGCAGATGTTATCCGCATCAACAGCCAGTCCGGCAAAGGCGGCGTAGGATATATTCTTGAGACCAAATTCGGGCTTAATCTTCCTCCGAAAATGCGTGAAGCAATGGGATATGCCACAAAAGCTGTTTCAGACCACAAACATAAAGAGCTTCATCCTGACGAAATTTTTCAATCTGTTTAAACAGACCTTTGAGAATATCACAGAACCGTACAGCATCAATGAAGTACATTTCCAGCAGAAAGATGGTGGTATTATAACAAAAGTTACCTCTACTTTCCGCGGAAAGACAATCACTACAGAGGCATCCGGTAACGGACGTCTTGATGCAGTCAGCAATGCACTGAAGAAGGCATATGAGCTGAAATATTCCCTGGAAACATATCAGGAACATGCGCTGGAGCGCAGTTCAAGTTCCAAAGCTATTGCTTATGTCGGTATCAAAAAGCCGGATGGAACCCTTGCCTGGGGTGCAGGCGTAGACGCGGATATCATTCGCGCATCTATTGATGCACTTGTAACAGCGATCAATAACCGTTAGATTGTTCCGACACGCCCGAGTTTTTTCCTGCTGATTTTTTGACTTCTGCAGGTCAGGCTAATATCCGCTTGGCAGGGAATAATATAGTTTACATAAAATATCAAAAATCAGATACCGGTCAGATTGTCCAGAGGACTTCCTGACCGGTATTTTTTTTTGGTATTTATAAAAAATACAAGAAAGTCTTAATGTACGCGATAAAGTACAATAAAGAAGCAAACTCCGATGAAAAGCTATCAGAATTGTATTTAATTAAAATCATAAGGGAAATTAATTGACATAACACTCATGTTTACGTATACTGACAGCGTGGACAGAAAAGTGTCCTAAATAAGTACAATTTACATTTTATTATCTCACTCCAGGCCAGTGAGAAATGCGCGGAAATATTTTAGAGAAAGAGGTAAAAGAATGAAAAATTTCGAACAGTGGAATGGCTTTAAGGGCAACCGTTGGAAAGTAAAAAATCGATGTACGTAACTTTATTGGAATGAACTATACACCATATGACGGTGATGCTTCTTTCCTGGAAGGACCTACAGAAGCTACAAACAAACTGTGGGGCAAGCTCCAGGCACTTCAGAAAGAAGAACGTGCTAAAGGCGGAGTTCTTGATATGGAGACAGAGGTAGTTACATCTCTGACAGCATATGGTCCCGGATATATTGATGAAGAAACAAAAGACCTTGAAAAAGGTTGTTGGTCTTCAGACAGATAAACCTCTGAAACGTGCTTTCATGCCATACGGCGGTATCAAAATGGCAGAGCAGGCTTGTGAAACTTACGGATATAAAGTAAGTGACAAGATTAAAGATGTTTTCCACAACTATGAATTTAAAACTCACAACCAGGGTGTATTTGATATCTACACACCTGAGATGAAAGTAGCACGTCACAACAAGATCCTTACAGGTCTTCCGGATACTTACGGACGTGGACGTATCGTTGGCGACTACAGACGTGTGGCTCTGTACGGAATCGACGCTCTGATCGAAGGAAAACAGAAAGACTTCGCAGCATGCGACCGTCAGGGTATGAGACGTTATGACTTCCAGCTTCGTGAAGAGATCGCTGATCAGATCCGTGCTCTGAAAGGCATGAAAGTTATGGCTGAATCTTATGGATATGATATCTCCAAACCGGCCAAAGATGCAAGAGAAGCTTTCCAGTGGCTGTACTTCGGATATCTTGCAGCCATCAAAACTCAGAACGGTGCTGCAATGAGTGTCGGACGTATTTCCACATTCCTTGATATTTATATTGAAAGAGATCTTCAGAACGGAACTCTTACAGAGAAAGAAGCTCAGGAGCTTGTTGACCACATGGTAATGAAATTCCGTATGGTTAAATTTGCACGTATCCCTTCTTACAACCAGTTATTCTCCGGTGACCCGGTATGGGCAACTCTGGAAGTAGCAGGTATGGGACAGGACGGACGTTCCATGGTAACAAAGAACGACTATCGTTTCCTGCACACACTGGAAGATATGGGACCGGCTCCGGAACCAAACCTTACAGTACTTTATTCTTCAAGACTGCCTGAGAACTTCAAGAAATATGCTGCAAATATTTCTGTTACAACAAGTTCTGTTCAGTATGAGAATGATGATGTTATGCGTCCGGTATGGGGCGATGACTACAGCATCTGCTGCTGTGTATCTGCTACAGAGACAGGTAAAGAGATGCAGTTCTTCGGCGCTCGTGCAAACCTTGCAAAATTGCCTTCTTTATGCGATCAACGGCGGTGTTGATGAGAAGACAAAACAGCAGGTAGGACCAAACTATCAGCCGATCACTTCTGAATATCTTGACTATGATGAAGTAATTGCAAAATATGACCAGATGATGGACTGGCTGGCTCATCTGTATGTCGGAACACTGAACATGATCCACTACATGCATGACAAATACTACTACGAAGCAGCAGAGATGGCTCTGATCGATACAAAGGTTGAGCGTTCTTTCGCAACAGGTATCGCAGGATTCTCTCATGTAGTAGACTCCCTGTCCGCTATCAAATATGCAAAAGTTAAAGCTATCCGCGATGAAGACGGTATTACAACAGATTTCCAGGTTGAGGGTGACTTCCCACGTTATGGTAATGATGATGACAGAGCAGACGAGATTGCAACAACTCTTCTGTCTACATTCCTTGAGAAACTGAAACACATCCATACTTACCGTGATTCCAAGCCAACCACATCTATCCTTACTATTACTTCCAACGTTGTTTATGGTAAGGCTACTGGATCTCTTCCGGATGGAAGAAAAGCAGGGGAACCTCTTGCACCTGGCGCAAACCCATCTTACGGTGCAGAGCAGAACGGTCTTCTTGCTTCCCTGAACTCTGTTGCCAAGCTTGACTATGAAGATGCTCTTGACGGTATCTCCAATACTCAGACAATCAATCCTGATGCTCTGGGACACAGTGATGACGAGCGTTCAGAGAATCTGGTACATGTACTTGACGGATACTTTGATCAGGGTGCTCATCACCTCAATGTAAACGTATTTGGTAAAGAGAAACTGATCGACGCTATGGAACATCCGGAAAAAGAAGAGTATGCAAACTTCACAATCCGTGTATCCGGATATGCTGTTAAGTTCATCGACCTTACAAGAGAGCAGCAGTTAGACGTTATTGCCAGAACCTGCCACGACAGAATGTAATTAATGGATGATGATATAATGGATAATAAACAGATAAAAGGCTATGTTCATTCTTTAGAAAGCTTCGGGTCCGTTGACGGACCCGGAGTAAGATATGTGAATTTTTTTAAGCGGCTGTGCTATGAGATGTCAGTTCTGTCATAATCCGGATACCTGGAAGATGAAGCAGGGAGAGCTTTATACGGCAGATGAGCTTCTTAAGAAAGCTTTACGTTATAAGGGCTACTGGGGCAGCAAAGGCGGTATCACTGTAAGCGGTGGTGAGCCATTGCTTCAGATGGATTTTCTTACAGAATTTTTTAAGAAGGCAAAGGCAGAGGGTGTGCATACGAATCTTGATACCAGTGGAAATCCCTTCACTGATCAGGAACCATGGCATTCCGGATTGGCTGGAGCTTATGAAGTATACAGATCTTATAATGCTTGATATCAAGCAGATTGACGAGCAGGAGCATATTAAGCTTACCGGTCATTCCAATAAGAATATTCTTGCGATGGCGCGGGAACTTTCTGATATGAAAAAACCTGTATGGATCCGTCATGTGCTTGTGCCGGACGGAAGTGATAAGGATGAATATCTGCACCGGTTAGCTGATTTTATCCATACTCTTTCCAATGTGGAGAGAGTGGAGGTGCTCCCTTATCATACGCTTGGTAAGTTTAAATGGGAGAATCTGGGGCTTTCTTATCCACTGGAGGGGGTTAATCCTCCGACGCAGGAAAGGATTGATAATGCCCGGAAGATTCTTGGAGCTATCTGAGTAAAAATATATAGCTGTCATATCCTCTTTTTGGGGGTATGGCAGCTTTGATTTTTGGTTTCAAAAAAGGGGACGCGAAGCAGGCGTATAGTTGTACCGGATACGGTTTCGGCATCTAAGAGATTCTAAGCCCTCGAAAATCCGCTAAAAGCATGAGACGAAAAGTCCGGAATTACTCGCTGTCGCTCAGACAAGGGACTTTTCGTCTCATAACGCAGATTTCCGAGGACTAAGAATCTCTAAGATGCCTGCAAATGCATCCGGTACAACTATACGCCTGCTTCGCTGGTTTTGGTTAAGATATAATACAAGGTGGAGTGTGAATTATAAGAAGGACTTTGTTTATATAAAAATGAATTGAGACGTGAAATATATCCCCCGGGAGGCTTGTTGGGGGAGGTGGATTTGATATAATTTTGATCATATATGATTATAACTTGCATACATGGAGGTTGGCATAAGGTGAAGGATTTATTATCGGAGATTGAGAGTTACTGGACTACCCGGGCTGAGGGGTATTCTGAAGTTAATCATAAGGAATTAAATGGGATGCAGAAGGGGGCATGGCTTGAGGTGTTGAAAGGGCAGTTCCCGGAGAAAGCGAAGGATGAGATTAAGATTTTGGATATCGGAACAGGACCTGGATTTTTTCCTGTTATTCTGGCTGAGGCGGGATATAAGGTGACTGCTGTTGATTATACGCAGGAGATGTTGGATACCGCGAAGAGGAATGCCGGTAATCTTTGTGAGCGGATTCTTTTTATAAGATGGATGCTCAGAATCTGGAATTTGAGGATGATGTGTTTGATGTTGTGATCAGCAGGAATCTGACATGGAATCTGAAGGATCCTAAGAGAGCTTATGAAGAGTGGTGTCGTGTACTGAAACCGGGCGGAAAGCTTCTTAATTTCGATGCAAACTGGTACGGTTATCTTTATGATGAGGAGAAACGCCTGTCTTATGAGGAAGACCGAAAGAGTGTGGAGAGTGAGCATCTGGATGATCATTACCTCTGTACGGATATTGACAGAATGGAGAAGATTGCACTGCAGATGCCTCTTTCTTCTATTAACAGACCGTCCTGGGACAGGAAGTTTCTGAAGGAGAACGGGTTTGAATCTGTGGCAGTGGATACCGGAATCTGGCAGCGGGTGTGGAGTCAGGAAGAGAAGCTGAATTATCATTCTACGCCGATGTTTATGATCAGCGCTGTGAAGGAAGAGAAAAACGTCTGGTCCGAGAATGATGGAATGGGTGATTCTGATAGCGGATATGACAGGAAAAGAGATTTGGAGGATGCCATGCTGTGTGCTGCTCCGGGTATGAAAAAGAATGGATTTCTGAGACTGGGCGGAGGTGAGTTTTCGCTTCCTTATACAGTAATCTGCGGTTCTCATCCCGGAAAGACAGTTCTAATCACCGCTGCGGTCCATGGAGGAGAATATGTGGGAATCCAGGCTGCTGTTGAGCTTGCAGATAAACTGAAGCCTGAGAAGATCCATGGAAGAGTAATCTTGGTTAAGACTGTGTGCAGGAAGGAATTTGAGGAGAGGAGCGGCAGTGTCTGCCCGGAGGATGAGAAGAATCTGAATCGTGTATTTCCGGGGAATCCGCAGGGAACCAGGATGGACCGTCTGGCGTATGAGGTGGTTCAGAAGCTTCACAGTGCAGCAGATTATTATATTGATCTTCACAGCGGGGATGATTATGAGCAGCTTACGCCTTATATTTACTATGCCGGATGTGCAGATGAAGATGTGGTTCAGATGTCAAGGAAGATGGCAGAGCAGGCAGATGTTCCCTATATGGTAAAGTCTAATGTGGCATCCGGTGGTTCTTACAATTATGCTGCCGCATGTGGCATTCCCAGTGTTCTGATCGAACGTGGCCAGATGGGAGGCTGGAGTCCGGAGGAGGTTCATTCTACAAGAAAAGATGTGCGTAATATTCTGTGTGCGCTGGGTGTTTACGATGGCATGAGAAGTTACAGTAATTATTATCCCATGGAAATTGAAGATGTGCGTTATCAGTCTGCCAGTGTATCCGGGCTGTGGTATCCTGCCAAAAAACCGGGAGATATCATTAAGGTTGGAGAGTATCTTGGCTGTGTTAAGGATTATGAGAGAAATATTCTGGAGACAAGTTTATCCGATTTAAATGGAGTGGTTCTATATCAGACGGGAAGTCTTCAGGTTATTAAGGATGGTCCGATGATCGCATATGGCAGTTTCAGCAGAAGAAAGGATGAACGCAAGAAAAAGATCACAAATTACTGGGCGAAAAGAAGCGACAGGTTTTATGGAACAGAGAAGAGCTGAGCTTCACAGTGATATGGCTGATAAATGGCTGAAAGAGATCGGGACTTTTCTTCCTGATGGAAAATTAAGGATTCTGGATGTGGGATGCGGTGCAGGCTTCTTTTCCATTCTTTTAGCAAAACTGGGACATGAAGTTACAGGAATCGATCTGACACCGGATATGATCATTCATTCCAGGGAACTGGCAAAAGAAGAGAACGCCTCCTGTACGTTTGAAGTAATGGATGCGGAAAATCCGGATTTTCCTGATGGTACCTTTGATGTGATCGTGTCCAGAAATCTTACCTGGACACTTCCGGATGCAGCAAGAGCATATAAAGAATGGATTCGTGTGCTGAAAACGGGAGGAATCCTGATCAACGCAGATGCCAATTATGGTGCAGATGATTTCTCAGATACTGCTGATTTGCCTGCCAATCATGCTCATTTTACAGTAGGCGATGCCATGATGCAGGAATGCGAGGAAATTAAACGTCAGCTTCCTATCAGTTCCTATGTACGCCCTGCCTGGGATCTGGAGACACTGGGAAAACTGGGTATCAACAGATTCTCCATTGATCTGGGTATCAGCAGCAGAATTTATACAAAGAAAGATGAGTTTTATAATCCAACCCCTATGTTCCTGATCTGCGGCGAAAAAAATAAAATGTAATAATTGAGAAAAATTGAAGCATATATT
>ENA-OQCV01000222-OQCV01000222.1-human-gut-metagenome-genome-assembly--contig:-NODE-222-length-16481-cov-2.769537_pt1 | contig 16481 bp, 15 predicted proteins | sample MGYA00242766_ERZ504592 | MGnify/ENA primary metagenome ERZ504592 (study PRJEB26092, sample SAMD00036315) | human gut metagenome | host: Homo sapiens | study: EMG produced TPA metagenomics assembly of...
GTTGGTCACTTGGTCTTGGAGCATTCACTTCAACAATATTGCCCTGTTTGTCGAAAATGATGTATCTGGGAATTAATTCCAGCTTTTAGCTTTTCCAGTATTTTACTGTTCTTTGGGTTTGTGATGAGGAAATTGTCGGGTACTTCCGACAAGCCTTCCTGCTCTACTGCCTTTTTTCCAGCTGCTTTCCTGGTCCTTGAAGGCGAGATAGACGAATACCACATCTTTTCCCTTGTACAGCTCTCTTAGCTTTGCCGATGGAGGCATTTCTTCCCGGCAGGGTACACACCAGCTTGCCCAAAAGTCCACATAAATGACCTTTCCCCTGATTTTTTTTCAACAATATGTTCAAGTTGGTAGGCTTTCCGTGGATGTCCTTCAGCAATAACTGGTTGGCATCGGCAGACAAGTTATATTGGTCTCTTATCTTGTTGGGCAGCAGTGTGTCTTGGGTGATATGGATATATTTGTCAAGATAGCTGTTTACGTCTTGTGCCGAAAAGTTTTCGCCGATTTCTTTGATGCAGCGTTCAAGCAGGATTTGTTTTGATTTTGGCTGAAATGTTTTCGGAGATAGCTCATCGAAGGTTTGACGCCAGTCGTTGCTTCCTCCCTGCGATTTGCGTATTGTCGGGATGTGCTGATTCAAAAAACCAGAGGTAGTAGTCCAGAAATTCACGGTAGGAGGGATAACGGATATATTTGTCGGCTATTCCGGGCTCCATTTGGCGGTAGAAGGCGGTGTCTTCATTCAGCATTCTCCGGGATTCATAGTCTTTCAGCTTGAGCAGGTATTGATAACGGTCGTGTATCTCGCTTGAGATAAGTTTCTGTTCTTTAAAGGAATTGATAGTATCTGTGTAGTTCTTTTTGTAACTGTCGAACATGGATTGTAATGAATCCAAAGGACAATAATCTATTATTAATGAAGTCCAATTGTTGGCTCGTATCATGTTAATGCTTTGGGCAATCCGTACCCAATCGCTTCCCAAGCATGTTTTTGCTTCTAAGCCGGAGTGTGTCCTCCCTTTACGCAATTCATAGTTCATATTATAGATTCTGTTGCGTTCCGGGTGATGCTTGCTGCTTAAAATGGGGTAGTTCAGGCTATCCATTGAAATAGTAATGGTATCCCCTTGCATTAAAGGGTAGTAGTTGAACTCAAAATCCCATAGTTGAGCCCCAGCTCTTGAAATGTTCAGTGGAATAGAGGGTTATGGTATCGAAATCTTTGTCCGGCATGTATTCCATAAGAGTTCCTATACTGTCGGTATAGAGGACTTTAGGCATCGGCACGTGTCTCACTCCTCCCGGTGTCCTGTGGGGCTTAGGATGGTAATGATTGAAACATACTACAATATTCTTTCCACATTTCTCATTGATGGCTTGTTGCCGGCAAGATGAAATGCTTATTACCAGAAAAAAGATGATACATATATACTTCATAAGTATAGGCGTTTTAATTTATGATGATATTAAATAATGAATAGGAAAATTATTAGTTTGAATAACAATTTTCCTATTCTGTAACCTGCGGATTATCCGCAGTAGCTACTTGAAGGGCAGCTATCACAGCACCAATTTCCCTTGGCGGTAGCCATGAATTGAGCTTGAACTTTGGTTACACCGCACTCTACTCTACCACTTGGAGATTTGTAGCCACAAGTACCAAAACCACCTTTGATAGCTCTCATTTGTTTTTTATTGAGGGCTTTCGCTTTTAAGTCATTAAAATTCATAGTGTTCAAGATTAATTTAGTTCTACTCTATTAAAGCTTTTCGATTCCGCTTATATTTAGTGCACAAAATATCATAAATTGAAGTAGCCTTCCAAGAATATGTCATCTGTTTCTATTTCAATGGAGTATTCTCCGCTCTTCTCACCGTTAAGGTCTATATTAAGAGTAACAGGATTACTACATGTCTCTGAATAGACCGTTTCACCGGTAGTTTCGTTGGTGATAGTGATAGTGGCAGACTCAATGTTTTCATTGAAGCTGACATTTACCACATTATTATATAGGTAAGCATCTACTATCGGCATATATATGCTACGGACTACAGGACCTCCTTCTTTATTAATAGGTGGTATATAGTCGCCAGGAACTGTTTGTTGGAGAACAATCTTTATACAATCATTCACTTTCTCCGCATGTACTGCTATATTGCCAAGAGAGAAAATTGTTAGCAGGATAAATAATAGTCTTCTCATATTTATACGTTTTATTTGTTTTCGTTGTCATAAATATAGGACTATTTTAGCTTATGGATATGTATAAAACATGTATAAAGTGATGTATAAAGTGCTGTATAACGGTGCTTATATATGTATAAATAGTTAATTTGTCTTAACGCACAGTTCCTTCAACACCTTTTGCAGAGAAGTTGAACCGTGAGGAAAGCCCATCCGCTTCTCAACAATGCGATTCGCTTTTTTAGTAGACGGTGTCTCGTTTGCAGCCCAACAGACATCCGAAATAGCTGACCGGCAAATCGGTCAGGTATAGACAGCAGAGGTGAATTTCTTCTTGCAGCAGTTTGCAATCCGCACATAGCCTTAAGGTGATTTGGTTCCAACGTCGGTCTGTTTCGGCAATCAGTTGCAACCAGTCCTCCTTTTCCATGTGCAGCTCCGAGCTGTCATGGTCTTTGTAGTCTTGGATGATTTGCTTCATCTTGGTTTTTACATCCGAATATTTTGTGTGCTTGTCAAGAGCAGAACTCGTTCGTGGTTCAGGGCTTCCAGCTCATTACGCAATTGCTTTTTCTGCGCTGCATCATAATGCAGTTGTTCCAACTCTCTTTCTAAATATGCGATTCTGTTTTCTTTCTGCCGTTGCTCTTCTTCAAGTTTGGCATTTTGTTGCTGCATTGCGGTTTGTACCTCTTTCAGTCTGTCCTTTTCTTCCTCCAAAAGGAAGGTTCTTCTCCGGTATCTTTTCAGCATGTACAAGGCCAAGAACGCTGCCGCTACAACAGACAACAGGAGACCGTTATATTTACTGATGACTGAATCGTGTTTCTTCTGTTGATGGGCTATCTGGGCACTCTTTTCGGCATCAATCACGGAATAGGCTTGTCTGTTACGGTTGTTCCGCAAACTATCCGTGTAGATGGAGCCGGTTCGTTCCAAGTCCAATGATGTTTTAAAATCTCCGGAAGCTTTTGCTATATCTGATAATAACTTGTAAACTCCTGCTTTTATGGCATGACTCTTATCAGGAAGGGCTTTGTTTAGATAGAAGGAGGCAGAGTCATATTGCCGGTTCTCGTAATAGGCATTTCCTAATATATAGAAAGCATTGTAGCAGAAAGTTGTATCTTCCTGCAGGGCAAAGTTTTGCTTGGCAAACTCCACTGCTTTCTTTCCATTCTCCATTCTGTAGTACAATGTGCTTAGTGCAGACAGTATGGTTCTGTTCAGAGTTTTGTTGTTTGTCATTTTAGCCATATACAGTGCTTGCAGCATCAGTTTTTCAGCTTTCGGATAGAATGACTTCCCTTTTTCCATCCGAATCATTCCCTGCTGTGACAAAGCTTCTGCCTGAAGCAGCGAATCTTTCAGCAGGACAGCCATTTGCTCCGCTTCCCGATATATGGAATCTGCTTGCTCATTTAAATCTTGTGCATAATACAAGTAACCTATATTATTGCAGATAAGGCTTTGCAAACGAATGTTTTTGCTTTTTTTGCTAAGATGTTCGCTGTAAGAAAGCTGGTAACGGCTTCCTCTGCTTTCTTCATGTCTCTGTAAACGCATCCCCAATAGTAATATGCCCGTGCTTGCAGTAGGGCATCCTCATGCGTGTCATAGTAGCGCACGGCCACTTGTATCAGCGAATCATCCGTCTGCACCATGTAGTTCTTGTCCCGTGCCTGCGTCAGCAGCAGTGCATGGTAGGCACGGTCTGCTTTTGTGCTCAGGCTGTCGGTTGAGATACTTTCCAGCATGTGCAGTGCGCTGTCCGGATGCAAATTCATCAGCGAGTCTGCCCGTACCAATAGTGTATTGTAGTCCGTCTTTTCGGTGCAGGCTGCCAATAGTGCGGTCAGTATGGCTATGAGGGCTATGGTTCGTTTTCTCATGCAGTTTGCAGCTTGATATACTGCAAAAATTAATGTTTTTTTGTTTAGCTTATCCTTGTCCGGTCGTGTTTTTTTTCCAAAGGATGCATTCCCGTTTGAACCGTATTCATCGTGTGCTGTACAGGGTTTCTTTGTGTTCCGCATACGTGTTTCTCCCGAGAAACCTTTTGATTTGCCAATGTTCTACTATAGTGAACAAGTCAGACCACTAAGGTGAACAAATCAGCTCACTTAGGTGAACAAATCAGACCACTTAGGTGAGCCGTTGTCAATACGCTGCGTTTGGCACAAGAAATATATATGCTTTTCTCAATAAAGGACGGGGAGAGACGGACGAAAGCCCGTGCGTCTTGAGGGGAGTGATAGTAAGCAACAGGATAAAGCCGAAAGGGTGAGGGCAAATTTTGCCCTCACCCTTTTTATTTGCTCTCACTCACCACCGCAATGCCGATGAACAGGGCGTTTCAGGAAAGCGGTGAGGGTAGTGAGGGCAGGTTTGCAAACTTTCTCTTTTGAACTTGCTGAAGATCTGATTCCGAATACCGGGTTCACACGGAAAATACCGCCTCCTTACTCGAAATGCAGTGCACCGAAGAACTCCGGACAATGGAAGTTCGGCTTCTCCAGTTCAATCGGATTCCAGGAAAGGAAGTGGGGGGTCTGAAGCTTGTCACCACACTTATAGAAGTTGGCACGAATGGTCTGGCCATCCAATGAAGTGATGCGGTGCAGGAAGAAAGCGGAATAGGGAACGACCAGAGCCACTTCCCAACTGCACTCTCCTACTCTTTCTTCAAACGCTTCACGTCCCAAAGAAGCCCAGCGTTGCACCTTGTCGAGCACTTCCTGCGGGGCATGCTGGCGGTTTCCACGTCCGGCACCCGCACCGATAAGCAGCGTTCCGGCACAATTACACTCCATATTGTAGTACACTCCGTCACCGGCAGGCACAGAGAAGAACTCTATACAAGCATCTTCCCAGACCGGACCGTTATCGTGTCCTGCCACGGCGCGTACACTCGCTTCCCTTACCTTGAAATGCAGCAGAATGGCATCTTCCGTATGCGCTATGCGGAACGCCACATCGGGAGTATAAGGAAAAGCAGCCCAATTCACTGTGTTCACGGGCTGAAACGCCACCTTCTCTTCATCCAGAAGAGCCGGAACCGACTCTACCGGTATATTGGCCACACTTACTTTTTTTGACATTCAATTCTTTCATTTTACTATTTTGAGGATTAATTGCAGACAGCGGCAACATGCAAAGAGCTGCCGCTATCGTCATTAAAAACTTTTTCAGATACATGAGTCAATGAATTTTTTCATCTCCGGTGTATGCTCCTCCACGCTCTGCAACAGTTTGAACTGAGCCTTGGTACGCACAAGATTGTGCTCCGGATACTGGATTTTATAATAAGTATCACCGTTGATATAATCTGCCAGGAAGCGTACGCACTGCATGTATGGGAACAAGGCAGCCGCATAAGGCAGATTCTCAATCTCTATCGGCAACAAGAAGGATTTGCCCGATTCCAGATAACCCTTGGTAAATGCCTGGAATATTTCCATATTGAAGTTCACATTATCCAGATTCTTGTCATCTTCCACCCCCGTGTTGGCACCTGAGCGAAGGAAATCGCCATAATCGGAGAAGATGAAGCTGGGCATCACCGTATCCAGGTCGATGACACAAAGCACCGTACCGTCTTCGTCGAACATCATATTGTTCACTTTCGTATCACAGTGGCATACCCGTTTGGGCAGTTTGCCTTCACGGAACAAGCGTTCTGCCTTGCACATTTCATCGGCACGTTTTTCTATTTCATCCAGGAAGTACCGCACCTCCTGCACACGTCCCGCCGCATCGGCAGCCACAGCATCACGGAGTTGCTTCAGGCGGAACTCCATGTTGTGGAAATCGGGAATTGTCTCGCCCAATGTATCTGGAATGTCGGCAAGCATAGCCTGGAAATTACCGAAGGCAGTTCCCGCATAATAGGAATATTCGGGGTTCACCGTCTCGTAAGTCTTGGCACGAGGAATAAAGTCATGATACGCCAGTAGTTCTCACCGTCATACCAATAGGTTTTCCCTTCGGCCGTGGGGATGAAATGAAGCACTTTACGCTCGACATCGGCCTCTCCTTTCTCTTCCAGCTTCTTACGGATATGCCCGGTCACAGCCTCGATATTAGACTGTAACATCTCTACATTCTGGAAAATGGCATGATTGATACGTTGCAGAACATAGTCCGGCGCATCGGCCTCAGCGGTGGTCACTTTGTACGTATCGTTAATCAGGCCTGAGCCTAAAAGGCTTGATTTCACGAACCGTACCCTGCATTTGAAAATGAGATACAATAGATAAAGGTCTTTCATGATAATAAATGAATTAATTTGTTTACAAAGATACGCCGATTGCCATCTATCAAAAGACAAGTATCGTTCGGCGCGCTTCCAAAATTATACATTTATCCAAACATAACCGCAAAAAGCTGCCTAATAAATAAGAAGTCTTGTACAAAATATACCTATATTTGTAACTGAAACCTTAAAAACTACCCGAAAAGTGCGAACGTTTATCATCCGGCTGCTTCTTGTTTCAGTAAGCATGATTGCTGCAACCCTGCAGGCGCAGAACATCACCTTCAACCATCTGACAACCGACGACGGTCTGTCACAATTCTCCGTGAACAGCCTTTACATCGATGAAAACGGTGTATTATGGATTGGAACCCGAGAAGGCTTGAACCGTTATGACGGAGAAGACATACAAACTTACAAGCTGCAGAAGAACGACCCTTACAGCCTTTTCTGCAACACCGTGCTGCGCATGGCCGGCAACCGTAACGGAAAAAATTCTACCTGCTCTGTACGGAAGGAGTAGCCGAGTTCAATCTCGCCACCCAAAGATTCACCACCCTGCTGCAAGGAAATGTGCACAGCATATATTACAAAGAGGCCCTTTTCATCGGAAAACAGAATGAAATCTACCGCTATAACGAGCAGACCGGGAACTTTGACCTCTATTACCAGCTTCCCGGAAAAAGTCTGGAAATCTGCTGTATGCATCTGGACAAAGGACAAATGTGGATTGGAACGACCACCGACGGAGCATACCGCCTGCAACTGGACAAGAACGAGCTGACCCACCCCATCCTGAAAGGCAACATCACCAGCATATACCAAGACAGCGAAGGCGAGTTATGGATTGGCAGCTGGGAAGAAGGGCTGCACCATGTAAAGACCGACGGAACCATCGAAATCTTTGAATACGACGCAAAGAACCCTTACAGCATCTCTTCCAACTTCGTGCGAGCCTGCTGTGAAGACAATCTGGGAAACATCTGGATTGGGACATTCAACGGATTGAACCGGTATGACAAAAGTACGGGACTCTTCCAGAACCACACTGCCAGTGATGCCCAGAGCGACGGACTGACACACTCTTCCATCTGGTGCATCGTAAAGGACAACCAAGGAACGCTGTGGCTGGGGACCTACTTTGGCGGCGTCAACTACTTCAACCCCGAGTACGAGATATACAGCCGCTATATGTATTCGCCCATCGAAAAGAAGGGGCTGAGCAATCCGGTTGTAGGCCGCACCATCGAAGACAAGGACGGCAATCTGTGGATTGGCACCGAAGGGGGCGGACTGAACTATTACAACCGCCGTACCCGTGAGTTCAAATGGTTCCGCCCGGAAATCGGTCCCAAACAGTATTTCCCGATAACAACATCAAGGCTCTCTATTATGATGCCTCCAAATGACATCATCTGGATAGGAACCCATCTGGGCGGACTGAACAGACTGGACATACGCTCGGGGCGATTCACACACTACCGCATGGAAGCAGGTAATCCGGAGACCTTGCCTTCCGACATCATCCGCGATATCGCGCCTTACCAAGACCACCTGGTGATAGCCACCCAAAACGGAATCTGCCTCTTCGACCCTGCCAACGGGAAATGCCAACAACTGTTCCAGGACAGCAAAGAAGGCAAAAAAAGTCAAGATGGTGGCAGATGTCACTTTCGACAGCAACGGTACGCTCTGGATTGCAGCCACGGGCGAAGGTGTGTTCAGCTACCGTTTCGATACCGGCAAACTGACCAACTACCGCCATGATACTGCCGACCCACACAGCATCAGCAACAACAATGTAAACAACATTACCCAAGACAGCAAAGGCAATCTGTGGTTCGCCACTTCGGGCAGCGGACTGGACTTATACCGCCCTGCCAGCAACGACTTCGAGAACTTTGACCAAGCGAAGAACGGCCTTTCCAGCGACTGTATCTATGAGACGGAGGAATCCCCCACCAGCGGCAAACTGCTGCTCATCACCAACGAGGGCTTCTCCATCTTCGACTACCGGCAAAAGGCATTCCTGAACTACAGTGCCGAAAACGGTTTCCCAATGACTGCCGTCAACGAGAATGCCCTTTGCGTGACCCGTGACGGAGAAATATTCCTGGGAGGCACGCAGGGAATGATTTCTTTCCATGAAATGGAGTTGAACTTCACGCCGAAACCCTACAAAATCATCCTCTCCCGCCTCATTGTGAACGGAACGGAAATACAAGTGGGAGATGAGACCGGTATCCTGCAGCAAGCCTTGTACTGCACCCCCGAGATTACGCTCAACGCTGACCAGTCCATGTTCAGCATAGAGTTTGCCACTTCAAACTATGTAGCCGCCAACAAAGACGACATCATCTATAAGCTGGAAGGCTTCTCCAACGACTGGAACAGTGCCCGTGGACTGCACAACATCACCTATACCAACCTGAATGCCGGAACCTATAACTTGATTATAAAGCCCAACGGAAAAGACGAGAGCCTTTGTCCGCAAGTCCACCTGACCATACACGTGTTGCCTCCCTACTACAAGACTCCCCTTGCCTATCTTATCTACCTGATAGTGACGGGAATCCTGCTCTGGTATCTGGTGCGTACCTACAAGTCCAGAATCAAGTTGCGTGAATCACTGAAGTACGAACAGAAGCACATCCGTGACGTAGAGGCCCTGAACCAGTCAAAGCTACGTTTCTTCACCAACATTTCCCATGAATTCCGCACCCCGCTGACACTCATCGTGGCCCAAGTGGAAACGCTGATGCAACTCCAGAACTTCACGCCTGCCATATATAACAAGGTACTGGGCATCTACAAGAACAGCATACAGCTACGGGAACTCATCACCGAGCTGCTCGACTTCCGCAAGCAGGAACAAGGGCACATGAAGATAAAGGTAAGTCCACACAACATCGTGAACTTCCTATACGAAAACTATCTACTTTTCCTGGAATATGCCAGCGCCAAACAAATCAGCCTCTACTTCGAGAAGGAAACAGACAGCCTCGAAGTATGGTATGACCAAAAACAGATGCAGAAAGTGATAAACAACCTGCTGTCCAACGCCGTCAAGCATACCAAGGCGGAAGACAGCATCACCCTCAGCATCAAGACCGAAGGCAGCAATGCCGTCATCCGCGTGACCGATACCGGCAGCGGCATAGATGCCCGGGAAGTGGACAAGATATTCGACCGCTTCTACCAGATAGACCAAATGGACTCTACGGATGCAAGCAAGACGGGTACGGGTATCGGCCTGGCATTGACGAAGGGTATCGTGGAGCTCCATCACGGCACCATCCGTGTGGAAAGCGAACTGGGCAAAGGTAGCAGCTTCATCGTAAACCTGCAATTGGGGAACGCACAGTTTGACGAAGAGCAAATAAATAAGAATGCAGACAGTGTGCAACAAATAGAAATTCCCAAACCGGAAAACGATGCCCTGCTCAAGGCGGAGCTGGAAGAGAGTGCTCCCATCAAACGACTCCCGGATGCAAAAATCCTGATAGTGGAAGACAACGACTCCATCCGCGACATGCTGGCAGGTATCTTCAAGCCCTTCTACGAAGTGCTGACTGCGGCCGACGGAGCGGAAGGACTTGCACTGGTGCGCAGCGAAATGCCCAATATCGTAGTCAGCGACGTGGTGATGCCCAACATGTCGGGAACGGAACTGTGCAAACAGATAAAGAGCGACTTCAACACCTGCCATATTCCCGTGGTACTGCTCACGGCACGTACTGCCATCGAACAGAATATCGAGGGACTGCGCATCGGTGCGGACGACTATATCACCAAGCCGTTCAACACCAATCTATTGATTTCGCGCTGCAACAACCTCGTGAACTCGCGCATCCTCCTGCAGGAGAAGTTCAGCAAGCAGCCGCAAGCCTTTGTACAGATGCTTGCCACCAACCCCATAGACAAGGAGATTCTGGACCGTGCCATGGCAGTCATCGAGCAACATCTGGACGATACGGAGTTCAACGTCAACGTCTTTGCCCGTGAAATGGCAATGGCACGCACCAATCTGTTCACCAAGCTGAAGGCTATCACCGGACAAACTCCGAACGACTTTATCCTGACCATCCGCCTGAAGAAAGGCGCTCTAATGCTGCGCAACAATCCGGAGCTGAATATCACTGAAATTGCGGACCGGATCGGTTTCAGTTCTTCACGCTATTTCTCCAAATGCTTCAAGGACATTTACCATGTCAGCCCACTGGCCTACCGCAAAGGAGAGAATGGAGGAGAGGAAAGTACGGAAGACAGTGAAGAGACATCTTAATATTGTACATCAAGCCATCGCATGATACGGTTTGTACTTTTTCTCCCTTCCCTTGTACTTCCTTATACACCCGATTCCATAAACCTCTTACCTTTGACCTCAGAATTACAATCTAAAGTCAAAGAACTATGAAGCATTTTTCCCCCTTGTGGTCTCTGATTCCCGGGTGCAGCCCTGATAGCGGGATGCGGAAGCCAACCTAAAGACAAGACTTCGGAGCACTCGCCGCAGAAGCCCAATGTAGTATATCTGATTGCTGATGACCTGGGTATCGGCGACCTGAGCTGTTACGGTGCCACCAAAGTAAGCACTCCCAACATTGACCGCCTTGCCGGACAAGGCATGCAGTTTACCAACGCTTATGCCACTTCTTCCACCAGCACTCCTTCCCGTTTCGGCCTGCTGACGGGCATGTATCCCTGGCGACAGAAGAATACCGGCATCGCTCCGGGCAATTCCGAACTCATCATCGATACCGCCTGCGTCACTATGGCCGATATGTTCAAGGAAGAAGGCTACGCCACTGCAGCAGTGGGCAAGTGGCACCTCGGCCTGGGCCCTAAAGGCGGTACAGACTTCAACCACTCCATCAAACCGAACACCCAAGACATCGGCTTTGACTATGAATACATCATCCCCGCTACCGTCGACCGCGTTCCCTGCGTCTTTGTAGAGAACGGACATGTAGTGGGCCTCGACCCCAACGACCCTATCACTGTGAGCTACGACCACAAGGTCGGTGACTGGCCCACCGGTCTCGAAAACCCCGAACTCGTCAAGATGAAACCCAGCCAAGGGCACAATAACACCATCATCAACGGCATCCCCCGCATCGGCTGGATGACCGGCGGCAAATCCGCCCTTTGGACAGACGAAGACATTGCCGACGTGATTACAGACAAGGCCAAGAACTTCATCACAGCCCATAAAGACGAACCTTTCTTCCTTTATATGGGTACGCAAGATGTACATGTTCCCCGCGTGCCACATCCGCGTTTCGCCGGCAAGAGTGGTTTGGGCGTACGTGGCGACGTCATCCTCCAGCTGGACTGGACCGTGGGTGAAATCATGCACACTTTGGACAGCCTCGGCATTGCCGACAACACCATTTTTGTATTCTGCAGTGACAACGGTCCCGTCATAGACGACGGCTATCAGGACCAGGCACGCGAACTGCTGAACGGCCATACTCCCATGAAGTACTACCGCGGTGGGAAGTACAGCGCTTTCGATGCCGGTACCCGCATTCCCTTCATTGTACGCTGGCCCAATGGCATCAAGCCCGGCAAACAACAAGCCCTCTTCTCCATGATTGATGTATACGCTTCATTCGCCGCCCTACTGAACCATCCGCTGGAAGCAGGCATCGCTCCCGACAGCCGCGACCAGCTCAACAACTTCCTGGGAACCGATACTGCCGGATGTGACTATATTGTACAACAGAATCTGGACAATACACTCTCCATTATCCAAGGAGACTGGAAATACATAGAGCCCAGCGACAAGCCGGCACTGGAGTATTGGACAAAAATAGAAATGGGCAACGCCCCGCAGCCCCCAACTGTACAATCTTTCCATTGATCCGTCCGCAAAAAGACAATGTGGCAGAAGCCCATCCGGACAGGTAAAAACGCTCTCTGCCCTACTGGAAGAGGTGAAGGAAGCAAAGAACCGAAGTGAAAGGGAATAAAAGTACAAGAGTGGTATAGTTCGCAAGTTTTGTACGAATTCGTACTTTTTGCGAACTATTAACTAATGCATTTGTATATTCCATCCCCTACATTTGCGATGTGATTCAACTCTGAAGTGAGTACAAAACAAAGAAACAACCTTTATTAATAACTAATTAAATTAATATTTATGAAACAGAAATCCAGCTTCTTTAAAGCATTAGGTATTATGTTGCTTTCTGTCCTATTTGCCACGCAGGCCAATGCACAGAATCTCACAGTAACAGGTACAGTGACTGACAACTTAGGTCCGGTGATTGGTGCTTCTATCCAGGTGGAAGGAACAAGTAACGGATGTATCACAGACATTGACGGAAACTACACCCTTCCCAATGTTCCGGCAAACGCAACTCTCGTATTCTCCTATATCGGATATCAGACACAAAAGATTGCCGTAGGCGGAAAGACCAAAATCGACGTAAAACTGGCAGAAGACAGCCAATTGCTGCAGGAAGTTGTCGTAGTGGGTTACGGCGTTCAACGTAAAAGTGACCTGACCGGTGCAGTTGCTTCTGTAAAAGCAGCAGATGCATTGAAGAATACCCCGACCGGTAATGTATCCGATGCATTGCAGGGACGTATGGCCGGTGTATCAGTTCTCTCTGGTTCCGGTAATCCTACTGAAGACAATACCATCCGTGTACGTGGTATCAACTCTATCACAGCAGAAACCGGTCCTTTGGTTGTTATCGACGGTTTCATCGGTGGTTCCCTTCAGTCGTTGAATCCTTCCGATATTCAATCTATCGAAGTATTGAAAGACGCATCTGCAACAGCTGTTTACGGTTCTCGCGGTGCAAACGGTGTAATCTTGGTTACTACAAAAACCCATCCCAAGACAAATTGACCGTATCTTTTAATGCATTTGCCAACATCAAGACTGTAGCCAAGTATGCTGATAATCTTTCTACCTATGAATATGCCAACCTGGTTAATGACTATGGTAAGGAATATTTTGGATACGGCGACAATCACTATTATAGTGCAGAGCAATTAGCAGCCTTCAAGTCTGGCAAAGCAGGTTATGATTACTCAAGAGAAATCTTCCGCAGCCCTGCCGTTACACAGAACTATGAAATGTCTATTGCAGGTGGTGGCGAAAAGACTACTTTCCTGGCATCTCTCCGCTATCAAAACGATGAAGGTATCATCAAGGAGTCAAGTAGCCAAATCTACAGCTGGCGTTTGAAAGTAGATACCAAAATCAAGAAGTGGCTGAAAGCTGGTATGAACATCTATGGTCACTACAGAGAAACAAGTACTCCACGTGTCAATGAATATGATGGTTTAATCCAACAAGCAATGTACTTTCCCAGTACTATTGAACCGCAAGATGAAGATGGAAACTACAATAATTCAATTTTTTGAGGGTAGTTCAACTTACAATCCAATGGGGCATATTTGGGAAGCAGACAATGCCAACAAGACAATAAATAATCGTATACAAGGTTATGTCCAGTTTGACATCATGGACGGTTTGAGCTTCCGCTCACAACTGGGAGTTCTGCTTGACAATAGACTAAACACTTCCGTACAAAATGACAAAAGTTACTATGCTTTCAAGAATAGCAATTTATCGCAAGGTCAAGCACGTAGTTACTGGAACACTTCCTGGTTAACACCAACACATTAAGTTATGTAAAAGAATTTAATGCTAATCATCGTGTCAACGCAACTGCTGTTTTCGAACAGTCTTATGATAATAATTTCAATCATACCGGTACTGCTTATGGTTTGGATTATATTGATAGGATCGGTATAAACAACTTGGCATGGTCAAATGCAGAGCTTGCTACCAATAGCTCCGACCGTGTTATCAATACATTAATGTCAGGTATGTTACGTGTAAACTACGTATTTATGAACCGTTACATGGTTACTGCATCTATTCGCGCAGATGGTTCTTCACGTCTTGTTGATAAATGGAGCTATTTCCCATCTGCAGCTTTGGCTTGGGACTTGAAACAAGAAAGTTTTTTGAAAGACAACAGCTTTATCGACCAATTGAAACTTCGCCTCGGTTATGGTTCTGTAGGTAACCAAGCTGTAGAAGCTTACCGCCCCTATTCCAAACGTACTCCAATAAGAAATAGTGATGGCTCCACCTCTTATAAAGTAGACCGCCCTGCTGCTCCTTACCTAAAATGGGAACGTAACGACCAGTTCAATGCAGGTGTTGATTTTGGTATACTCAACGGTCGCATACGCTTGACTGCCGATTGGTATAGCAAATTATCCAAAGATATTTTGTTGGATCTGGCACAACCAACACACATGGGATTTCCCTCATTGTTGATGAACTCTGGCGAAATCAAGAATACTGGTATAGAGTTCACAATCAGTGCAGACCCATTTACCGGTAAAGGCTTCAGCTGGCATACCGACGTTACTTTATCGCATAATAAAGGAACTTTCAACAGCATACCTACAGCTAACCATCGCCAACAGCAAGCCGGAAGTTTCCAAAATCAATTATTCCAGATGATTGAAGGTGAAAAATTAGGTACATTCTGGGGATATACTTTCGGAGGTATCTGGCAGGAAGATGAAGTGAACGCTCCATTCGTAGACGCCAACGGTCAAACAAATGGCAAAACAAACGGTGAAGTCTATAAAGTCGTAGCTGGTAACTCTAAATATGTAGATACCAATAAAGACGGAGTACTGAATGATGCAGACCAAGGTATCATCGGCTGTGGTCAACCGACATTTAACTGGGGTTGGAACAATAGCTTCAATTACAAGAATTTTGATTTCTCATTCTTTATGGTAGGTTTCCATGGCTTTGATATATACAATGCAACTCATCAAATGGGATTCAATACAGTTTCCGGTCAGAACATGGCTGCAGTAACTCCAATGCGTGACTTCTTGAACCGTTGGACGCCAACCAATACAAATACAGATGTACCGGGTTTCGTACAAGGAGGCACAGAAAACAAAGTATTCAGCAGTCGTTTTGTAGAAAATGGAAGCTTTATCAAGATGAAAAGTATCACCTTCGGTTACACTTTGCCCGAATTAGCCTGCAAATCACTTGGTATCAGCAATCTCCGACTTTATGTTTCCATCCAGAATCCGTTCCATATCACCAACTATTCCGGTCTGGATCCTGAAGCAACAATGGGAAGCCCACTGATACAAGGTGTTGATTGGGGCTCATATCCTAACAGCCGTAATTATCTGATTGGTTTAAATTTTGCATTCTAATGATTTACCTTTTAAACAAGAATAATATGAAAAAATTAGCATATATAGCAACAATAGCCTGCAGTATGTTCCTGACAACTTCTTGTGTAGACCTGACCCAAGAGCCACAGTCTTTCATTACTGATGAAGATTACATTGCCAGCATGGACCTAACAGGTCTTCAACAAGCTGCAACAGGACTTTATAACGATTTATGGAATGGGAACTATGGTTTTAACTGCCGTTTACAACGCATAAATGTATGTGCAGATGATATTACTTATCGTGCGGCAAAAGCAAATAATGAATTGGCCAATTACTATAGACTATCTCCCAATATCACAGCCAACACTGCAGATTTCGATACTACTTGGTCACTATTTTTTGCCGTTATCAACCACTCCAATACACTTATTAATAAGACGGTATTACCGGAAAATGCAGACCAAGCCAAGAAGTTTGAAGAAGTATTAGGAGAAGCTTACTTCCTCCGTGGACTTTCTTATTTTTATTTGGTACGCATGTATGGTGATGTACCCCTAATTCTAGCAGAAACAGACGCTTCAACGTACATGCCGAGAACTGCTGTTGCAGAAATCTATGATCAAGCGATTATTCCTAGCTTGAAAAAAGCAGTAGAAATATTACCGGCAAAAAGTCGCAGCGGCTTCAGCTCTACTCCTTCCAAATGGGCAGCCGAAGCTTGTCTGGCAGACGCTTACATGACAATGGCCGGTTGGCCTTTGAAAAGAGGACAAGAGTATTACTCACTGGCAGCGGCTGCAGCTAAAGACATCATAGACAACTCTGGTTTGTACCTGACCGAAG
>ENA-OQCV01000223-OQCV01000223.1-human-gut-metagenome-genome-assembly--contig:-NODE-223-length-16470-cov-2.558404_pt1 | contig 16470 bp, 19 predicted proteins | sample MGYA00242766_ERZ504592 | MGnify/ENA primary metagenome ERZ504592 (study PRJEB26092, sample SAMD00036315) | human gut metagenome | host: Homo sapiens | study: EMG produced TPA metagenomics assembly of...
CCGTACTCACTTCAGACATTGAAAATTCCTCCTTTAGTTAGGGCTTGCTAACTCATAGACTTTTTGAAAGCGCCCTTCGGCGTTTCAGTAATTATTATAGCAGACTTGAAAAGTCTTTTCCGCTCCAATCGGCCTTTTTTAGTTCCAACCAGACGCCTTCTTTTATTGAATTTTGCTTGAGTGAATTTCTTTATTTTTATGAAATTTGTGTTTTATTTTATTCTGCCTAAGCCATTTCTCTTGTTAAGGATTGTAGTATTAGTAGAGGGAGAATACGAGGAAAGAGTTACGGTAGCAAGCATAGGAAGTGTGTACCCACTTCCGTATTTTGCTCTGCAAAACAGCTTGTTGGGAAGTGTCCCAAACCCTCAAAACGGAAAGGAGAGTAAAACGAATGGAAGGCAGAAAACGAACCGTGCAGGTCAAATTTTATGTGACGGAAGAAGAACGGAGGTTGATTCGAGAAAAAATGAAATTGATACCAACCCGGAATATGGCCGCCTATCTGCGAAAGATGGCGATAGATGGTTATGTTGTCCACATCGACACCACCGACATCCGGGCGCAGACCGCCAAACTGCAAAAGATTGGTGTCAACGTCAATCAGATCGCACGGCGGCTGAACAGCATGGGGCCGCTGTACACACAAGACGTTGCGGACATTAAAGGAGCGCTGGCACAGATATGGCAGTTACAAAGATACATCCTATCAAGTCAACGCTGAAAAAGGCACTGGACTACATTGAGAATCCAGCCAAGACGGACGAAAAAATGCTGGTGTCCTCCTTTGCCTGCTCCTACGAAACCGCCGACATCGAATTTGAACTGCTGCTGTCACAGGCCATGCAGAAAGGCAACAATCTGGCCCACCACTTGATACAGTCTTTTGCGCCGGGCGAAACCACGCCGGAGCAGGCCCACGAGATTGGTCGACAGCTTGCAGATGAAGTCCTGCAAGGAAAATATCCCTATGTACTGACCACGCACATTGACAAGGGGCACGTCCACAACCACATCATTTTCTGTGCTGTGGACATGGTGAACCAGCGGAAGTATGTTTCCAACCGGCGGAGCTATGCTTACATCCGGCGCACCAGTGACCGACTTTGCAAGGAACACGGCCTGTCCGTGGTAATGCCCGGCCAAGACAGAGGCAAGAGCTATGCCGAGTGGGACGCACACCGCAAGGGTACAAGCTGGAAGGCGAAGCTGAAAGCTGCCATAGATGCAGCCATCCCGCAGGCCAAGGATTTTGACGATTTTCTGCGGCTCCTGCAGGAGCAGGGCTACGAGGCCAAGCGTGGCAAGTATGTTTCGTTCCGTGCGCCCGGACAGGAACGGTTCACCCGCTGCAAAACGCTGGGCGAAGCCTACACCGAGGAAGCCATCATCGAACGCATCAAAGGGCGGTTCGTGGAGCGGAAGCCCAAAGAAAACCGCAAAATTTCGCTGCGGATTGATTTGGAGAACAGCATCAAGGCCCAGCAGTCCGCAGGGTATGAGAAGTGGGCAAAACTCCACAATCTGAAACAGGCGGCCCGGACGCTGAACTTCCTGACCGAGCATGAAATCGAAAGCTACCCGGATTTGGAAAGCCGGGTGGCCGAGATCACCGCCGCCAGCACCGAAGCTGCCGCCGCATTGAAAGCAGCAGAGCGCCGACTTGCTGAAATGGCCGTGCTGATAAAGGATGTCACCACCTGTAAAGAACTGCGCCCACTGTTGCAGGAGTATCAGCGGGCTGCTGACAAAAAGCAGTTCCGACGTAAACATGAAGGAACCTTGATTCTCTATGAAGCAGCGGCGAAAGCTCTAAAAGAGCAGGGCTTTCAAAAGCTACCCGACCTCTACGCCCTGAAAAACGAGTATAAGCAACTGGCCGAGCAGAAAGACCAGATGCAGCGGCAGTACAATGATGCCAAACGCCAGATGCAGGAGTATGGCATCATAAAGCAGAATGTGGACGGCATTCTGCGGACAGCACCGGGAAAGGAGCAGATGCAGGAACGGTAAATCTGCACAAAATATTGTTCGGATTTTTGAATCCCAAACGCTTAGACCGGGTGGCGTTTCCGCCCGAAATCATGTAAAATAGACTTAGACAACGAAAGCGAGGAACCCTCTATGGCAGAAGTGAACGATAACGGCTCTATCCAGCTTTTTGAAGATCAGAAAATCCGTACTGCATGGGATGCAGAAAAGGAAGAATGGTATTTTTCAATTATTGATGTTATTTCTGTTTTAACTGGAACAGCAAATCCACGGCGATATTGGAGTGACCTGAAACGTAAGCTGAAAGCTGAGGGGGCAAATGAGTTGTACGAAAAAATCGTACAACTGAAAATGTTATCCTCTGATGGAAAACGGTATAAGACGGATGTTGCTAACACTGAACAGCTCCTACGCATTATCCAGTCTATTCCGTCTCCGAAAGCTGAACCGTTCAAGGCATGGCTGGCAATGGTGGGCAAGGAACGCATCGAAGAAACCATCGACCCGGAGCAAGCTATTGACCGTGCGCTTGATACCTATTTGAAGAAAGGCTACTCCGAAGAATGGATTCACCAGCGGCTTTTGGCAATCCGCATCCGCAATGAACTGACGGATGAATGGAAGAAGCGCGGAGTACAAAAGGGCAAGGAGTATGCTATCCTGACCGATGAAATCTCCCGCGCATGGTCTGGCATGACCACAGGGCAGTACAAGCGGCTGAAAGGTCTGACGAAAGAAAATCTCCGGGACAATATGACTGATTTGGAACTTGTGCTGACCATGCTGGCGGAAGCCTCCACCACGGATATTTCCAAAACTGCAAAGCCACAGACCTTTGAAGAAAACAAGCAGGTTGCCAAACGCGGCGGCAAGGTGGCCGGCATTGCGCGGCAGGCTCTTGAAGCGGAAACCGGCAAGCCTGTTATCACAGAAAAGAATGCGTTTGACTTCCAGCAGCTTGTAACGGACATTGTAGAAGATGCCGCTGAAATTTCAGATAATCAAAACAAGAAAAAATAAAATTCGGGAGGATGGATATGGTTGATGTAAATGTAACGGTCTCTGGTATAATCATGTGCTGTGATGAAAGCGTTTGCAACGTGAATTTAGGAAGAGGTTACACTATTGAAAAATGTCCTCTTGATGAATTGCCCTTCAAAAATGCAATCATGGATGGAAGAAATAATTTGAGTATAGATTATTTGACTTCAAGAATAATTGAGGATGGTAAAATATACTTCATTTGCTTAAAGAAAATGGACACAATACAAATTGAAGAACCCCATCCTCACCTAAGTGCCGATGGTACATATCGTATGTCGAACATCGATTGTATGTGTGAAGATCAGCTTAAGCCCTATATGGATGGTGAAACGCAGTATCTAAACGAGCAAATCAATCTGCTTCGGATTTTTAAGGCAGGAAATATTGGATTTAGGGATATCTTCTTTAACTATAAATTTACGATCGGAGGGTTCATTTCCAATAGTGTAAATCATACTAGCTATTATCAAACTAGAAACACTCTTGCGAATGAGCGCTTCACATTAAGCGTTCCCGAAACTGCATTATGTAATCAGTGGCTTTGTGATTATAGAAATGAGCCGTATACGTTATTGAAAAATAGCATTCATGAATTTTCTTGGGGATTGGAACAAGTAGATTTGGCGACGGGATTTGAACAATACACAACGGCATTGGAAATGACCCTCTTACCACAAAATCAACAAGGGAAAAAGCAAATGTTGGCGAATCGAGTTAGTGCATTGTTAGGAGGAACATCACAGGAAATCCAACAAGTTCATCAAAAAATGCTGAATTTTTATAGATTTCGTTCCGAGTCACTTCATGATGGTAATGGCTCTAATATTACAGACACAGAACTAAAAGAGTTGGAAAATGTAACAAGAGAAGTACTTAAAAAAATGCATCGAGCGTTGCAAGGCGGAATATCAATCTAATCATGCGATTACATGGGCAGAAGTAAAAAATCTTATTATGAGTGATTTGGTCACACAAGTACCTTATTAAAAAATTCTGGAGCATTACCTGCATAAGCAAGAAACAGCCGGACACAGCAGCCACAAGGCCACCGTGTCCGGCTATTTCTGTGTTGACAACGACACATTACTTTTGTTGAAAATGATGTGTCGTTGTCAAGCTGGCAGTATCACTCACTCGCAAAATCAAACCTCTGTCCGTCAAAGTCAGCATCGGTCATGCGCTCCAATTTTGCAATGGTGCCGTTTGCCAGCCACCGCATTTCCGTGTCCATGTCCGGCAATGCGGCCAGCATCCGCGCTATTGTCCGGCGGCGGTCAGAAGTGTGGTACATACAAATCAAATTTTCTTCTTCTACACTGAAATTCATGTGTCAGACCTCCAATTCCTTTGCCTTTTCCCGTGGCGGTGTTTGTTTGCTCTGCTCTTTTTTTCGCGGCATCCAGCTGTGCCCGAATGGACGGCTTTTTCGGTTTTGCGGCGCAGGACTTCTTGGCTTTCGGTGCCTTTTCCTCGGCCTTGACTGCGGCGGCAAGGTCCGTCAGAGAAATTTGTTCTCCGGCCTTTGCTTTGGCTTCCAACTCACCTAAAGAGGGCGCATTGTTCAGCACACCGTCAATCATGTTTTCGTTCTGTTCGGTGGAAAGCTCTGCGGTGCGCAGCGGATTTTCCCGTAAGAACTCCGGCACCTGCTGGAAGCCCACACTGTCGCAGTAGTGGGCGGTGTCCTGCCCGTTCTGGTGCAGCACCACTACATCCGAAACAGACAGCGAATGTCCTTTGAAGTCTGCCGGATGCTCCACATTGAATGTGCGGTAGATGTCCTCCAACGTGGTGCCAGCAGTCAGCGGCGCAGCGTATACTTCCGTATAGTTGGCCTTGTCCACGGTCAAACCGGCAGCCTGCAGGCGGTCGTAGGGCTCAAAACGGTAATCGCGGGTGAAATCTTCATTGCGCAGCTGGTAGATGGAAAAGCTGTCCTGCTGCGGTGCTTCAAAGCCTGCCGCTGCGTATTCCTCTACCGTTATTCCAGCATCGGCCGCTTCCTGCGCGATCTCTGCCTGCACCTGCGCCTTGTAGTCCTGCAAGCTCTGGTCAAAGTCAGCCAGCTTGGGCGGTTCCGGCAAGTTATACTGGCCTTGGTTAAGCAGCGGGCGGCAGTCCTGCACATAGGCCACAACAGTGTTGTAATAGGCAGCCTGTTCCGGCGAAATGTTCTGTTCCTCCCGCAAAGCGGCGGTGGCTGCCTGCTCCATGGCCGGAAAAGATTTGCCAAATGTTGTTTGAGGTACGGGATAAACTCGGTCAGCACCATTTCCGCTCTGCCTTGTCCTGTTCCCATGCTTCGGGCCCTTGTTGTGCAGAACAAAAGTTTTTCCAGTTCTCGTCTTTGGCGTAGTATTCGTGGTAGCTCTGGATGTGCTGAATCAGAGAGCCGTCCCCGTCACCAAAATCCTGCCGTCCCTCGTAGTTGTCGGGTTGGCCGTTCAGGGTAAAATCAATACAGAATGCGGTCTTGTCGTACCAGCCGCCCGTGTAGCCGTCCTTTTCCCGGTCCGTGTGCTGGGCGGTGTCCAGTTCTTCAAAGACGCGGTTTGCCACGGACAGCGGCATGATTTCGCCGTCCTGCAGCTTGTCACTTTCGCTCCAAAGAATCGTGACCGTAGGTTCTGCGGCGGGGTCTGGAATTTTAACGGGTGCGGGAATTTCGTTGGCCTTTTCCGCCGCCTCTTGGAACGCCGCCAGCTTGTCGCCCAACAGGACTTCCGACACTGCGGCTGTCTGCCCCAACAGATTAAGCGCTTCCTGCCCGGCATCCGGCAGGGTCAAACCGGGCGCGTCCAACTGCCCGCCGTCCAGAGCTTTATTGTCCGGGCCGTACAGGGTGTAGTCATAGCCGGAATCACAGGTCTGGATGAACAGGGTACTGCCGTTATCCAATGCAAATGCGGCCTCCTGTGCAGCGGAAAGGTCTGCTTCCCGCTGCTGGCGCAGTTCTGCCAGATGTTCGTCCAGCGCAGAGATCAGTTCATGGGCTGCGCTGCGGATAATTTCCAGAGAGGCTTTCAGTTCGGTCAGTTCCCGGCCGGAACTCCACCCGGCCACATAGCCAAAGGAATACTCGGACGTGTCCAGCCCGTAATGCTGGCAGACGGCATAGGCCACGCTTTCGGCCTGCACCTCGCGGGTGCGGCTGTCCGGGCGGTTGGCCTGTTCCGGGTCGTCTGTGTCGATGGCGTGCAGCTTTGCATGGGCAATCTCGTGGATAGCCGTCTTTATGGTTTGCAGTTGGCTCATGCCCTCTTGGATGGCAATGCGGTTGTCGAGCAGATGAAAGTACCCATGCGCGCCGCCCTCGATGCCCTCAAACCCGATGGGCACCGGGGACGACTGCTCCAATGCCTTGAAAAAATCTTGGTAGTCCTGCACGCTGCCGGACAGTTCATTCACCGCGATAGAGGGCAGCGGTTCGCCCTCGGTCTGGCTGACATCGAACACGGACACCACCTTGAAAGCCGGAATCTGCACCGTCTTTTCTTCGGTCAGCGGCTTGCCGTCCTTGCCCAGAATCGGCTTGCCCTGTTCGTCTAGTTTTTCAATCTTCTGCTTGACCTTGTAGGGCGCGGGAGCAAGAATCTTGATGCCCTTTTCGCCCCTTTTTTACGGTGCGGTGGAACGTGTCTTTCCACTTGTTGAAGCCCGCCACCAGCTGTCCGCCCTGCATGGCGATCAGCAAGGTGTTGTTGAAGCTGTAATTGTGGAATTTTGCCATCGTGGTGAGATAGGCTTTGTAGCGGTCGCTGCCGAACAACTGCTGAATCCCTGTTTCCAGCCGGTCCGTGATTTCTTTCATGCGCTCTACGCTGTCTTTGCCGTTTAGGATAATGGGAATAACTTTCTGCTCCATGATGTAAACTCCTTTATTTTGCTATCCTACGGATAGAGAGAGCCGGTTATGGCAAAATGAATGCTTCACCTTACCATAACCGGCCCTCGTATTTTTGCCTTACTCTTTGCGCTCTACCCGGTAATTGACGTACTTGCCTCCGTATCTGCCAGAAGCACCGTTGCATCATAGGTTTTGCCTGTCTTTTCGGAATAGAGACCCTTGACCTTTGCCTTACCGTTTTTGAGCAGAGCAGCGGCGATCTTCGGTGTGAACGCCTTTTTGCGCTGCTCAAAGAAGCGGTCATTCTTCCACATCACGAACTGACAGCCACGGTTCCCGCAGTAAAAATTCTTTTTACCCTCATAGACGTTTTCACCGCACCGGGGTACACTTGCCGATGATGACCCGTTCCGACTGAAATAAGTTCTGCTTGTCCGCGCTGATGCAGGAATAGGTTTTGACCAGCTGGCGTACCTGCGTTTCAATTTCGGCCATAAACTCGTCCGCGTCTGCATTGCCCTTGGCAATCTCGGTCAGGCGGGTTTCCCATTCGGCGGTCAGGGCGGGAGAGGTCAGGCTTTCCGACAGAACCACCGCCAGATTGATGCCGTCCTTGGTGGGGGATAAGCTGTTTGCCCTTGCGCTGCACAAAGCCCATTTGCACCAGCTTTTCCAGAATCGCTGCACGGGTGGCGGGCGTACCCAGCCCCTTGCGTTCTGCATTTTCCGGCATATCCTCGGCCCCGGCCCGCTCCATTGCTGACAGGAGCGTATCTTCGGTGTAGGCTTTCGGCGGGGATGTGAAGTGTTCCGAAACGTTAGCCGTCACGGAAAAACTCTGCCCCTCGGCCAGTTCCGGCAGGGTGTTCAGCACTTCTTCCTCGGTATCTGCTTTCAGGGTGGAGCGGAACCTCTGGTCGATCTCTTTCCAACAGGGGACAAGCACCGTCTTTCCCTTGGCGGTGAACTCGTTCCCGGCGCAGGAGAACACAGTAGTCACAGTTTCGTACTCATGGGGTGCAGCCACGGCGCAGAGCAGCTTGGAGCAGACAAGGTTCATCAGCTTGCACTCACTTTCCGCAAGGCCGGTGAAGCTCTGTTTTACAAATTCGGCCGTAGGAAGGATGGCGTGGTGGTCCGATACCTTTTTGCTGTTCAGAATCCGGCCCACTTCCGGGGTCAAGTCAAGCCCTTGGGCAAAGGGCAGCAGTTCCAGCAGGTCAGACACAAGATGTTGTGCTGTCTGGCCCATATCCTCGGTCAAATATTGGCTGTCGGTGCGGGGATAGGTCAGCAGTTTCTTTTCGTAAAGCTGCTGGGCATAATCAAGGGTCTGCTTTGCCGTGAAACCGAACAGGCGGTTTGCCTCCCGCTGCAAGGTGGTCAGGTCATAGAGCTTGGGCGGCTGTTCTGTCTTTTTCTCCCGTTTGACAGAAGTACAAACGGTAGTTGTGCCTGTGCATTTTTCTTTGAGAGAATTTGCGGTTTCTGCATCCGCAATGCGCCCACTGTCTGCTTTCAGGCTGCCGGACTGGATGCCGTCCGTATAATACTTTTCTTTCTGGAAGCGCAGGATTTTTGCATCCCGGTCCACCAGCATTTTCAGTGTCGGGGTCTGCACCCGGCCTACCGTCAGGGTTTTGTGATACAGCACCGAAAACAACCGCGTTGCATTGATTCCCACCAGCCAATCCGCCTTTGCACGGCAGAGGGCCGATTGATACAGAGCATCATAATCCGAATCCGGGCGCAGGTTTGCAAAGCCCTCCCGGATAGCCGCATCCTCCATGCTGGAAATCCAGAGCCGCTTCACAGGTTTTGTGCAACCGGCCATTTGGTAGACGAAACGGAAAATCAGTTCTCCCTCCCGGCCTGCGTCGGTCGCAGCGGTCACACTATCCACATCGGGGCGGTTGAGCAGGGTGCGCAGAACTTCAAACTGCTGTTTCCTCTCGTCCGGGACGATGAACTGCCACGGCTGGGGCAGAATGGGTAAATCCTCATACCGCCACTTGCAGTATTTTTCATCGTACTGGCCCGCCTCGGCAAAGGACACCAGATGCCCGATGCACCAGCTGACCAGATACCCGCCACCCTGCCAGTAGCCGTTTTGCTTTTCATCGGCCCCGATCACGGTGGCAATGCTGCGGGCAACACTGGGCTTTTCGGCGATTACCAGCTGAAAGCTCATGTTTCGTCCTCCTTTCCGTCCTCTGAATGAATTTCGATTTCAGCCGGTTCCTCGTCTGCACCCTCGTCCTCGCCAAAATCGTATTCGTCCAGATCATCGTGCCCGGTGGTATCGGCTTTCGGTTTGCGGAACTTGAAATAGTAGAGTGCTGCACCACCGCCCGCCAGAGCCAGCACCAGCAGGATCATCAGACTGCCCCAATGCTGGACTTGGGTTTTTCCTGCGGCGTTTCGGTGTCAGTTTTCACAGCTTCCGGGGCCGTGCAGTTACGCAGGCTCTTTTCACACAAGGGGCAGTTTTCGTTGACGTTTCCGGCCTCACATTTCACCGTGCAGGTGCAGACCTCGGCGATCTGCGGTTCTTCATCCAGCAGGGCCAGCAAGTCGGCATCGTCCACTTGGTTCAGGAAGTGAACTGACGTTTCCTTGTCCTCGTTGGCACGGTCAATGAGAATGTAAAAATAATTCCCGGCTTTGGTGGTCACAGTGATAAGCTGCTTGTCGCCATAAAAAAATCATCCACCAGTGTTGCATTGCCCTTGGGCGTGATGGGTACACCCTCCGGCTCCATGCCGCCCGTGGTGGGTTCTTCTTCGATAATCTCTGGCAGAGGTTCCGGGGCAGGGTCAGAGCCGCTTGCAAAAGCGGGCATGGAAAAGGAGCAGAGGCAGAGCAGGATAGCCAGCAGCCCAGCTGCAAAACGGCGGTTCCAATCAGGTTTCATTGGCGGCATCCTCCTGTTTGTGGTACGGGGTGGCGGTGGGTGCAGCATTCAGCGCACCGCTGCGCAGGAAGGCCGCGAACTCGTCCGGCTTCATATTCATGCTGCGCACCAGCTGAATGATCTGCAAGTTTTCCTGTTCAGTCTTTGCAGCTTCCAGTTCTTTCAACTGCTGCTGGTATTCAGAGAATTTTTTCTTTGAGCCGTTCAATATCGCGCTCAATGCGGGAAAGTCCTTTTTGCCATACGAAAAATCCTTTCTGGCGTCACGGTAAACGCCCATAGCTGTAAAAATGTTCCTGCCAATATTTTGAGTTGAGGTTTGTGTAAGAGATAGGGTCGCCACAGTGCAGCATGATGGAATTGCCTACATAGATACCGCAATGGCTCACGCCGGGGGTATCGTAGGTTCCCTTGAAAAACACAAGATAGCCCGGTTTGACCTGCGCAGCCGAAACGGGAGTGCAAAGGTTGTAGAGGCCCTGCGCGGTCTGGCGGCCCACGTTCCAGCCGGAGTGATTCAGCACCCACGAAATGTAGCCGCTGCAATCAAAGCTGGTGCTGGGCGAACTGCCGCCCCACACATACGGGTAGCCGATGTACTTCGTGGCTTCCTCCATCATGGCGGCAAACCTATCATCCTTTAGTGCTTCCGGGGGAATATCGTAGTAGGTGGGCTGCTTGATGGTGGACGCATTGGGGTATTGCGCTTTGCCAAACAAATCCGGCCGGTTGCCCAGCGTGCGCATATAGAGCGAATAGGCACTAAGCTGTTCTTCGGTCAGTACTTCCACGGGCAGGTGGGATAAATCCTTGTTCTTCAGCTTGACCGTGCAGATGTAGTATTCATACGGTTCTTGGTAGGTGATAACTTGCGGCACACCATACGGGCCAATAATGACCATCATTTTTGTACGGTAACGTATCTGCATGGTCACGGTTTCGGTCAGGATATATTGCTTTTCAAAGAGCATTTCAAGTTCACTCTGCACCTCGGCCAATGTAAAAACGCCGTCATGGAGTGCGGACAAAATCGAGATCAGCACATAGGGGTCATGCTCGATTTCGTCCAGATAAAAGTGGTATTCATCGTAGTTGTGGGTGGCCTCGTAGGTATCGAGATACCGTTGCAGTTTTTGTTCCAGCTTGGCGTAGGCTTTCTCCGCACCCAGCATATCCTTGTCCTTGGAAAAGTAAGAGGATGCCGTCACGCCGGTTCCAGCGGTGCCCGCCATCACGGTGCAGGACTGCAAACCCGTTATCAAGAGCAGAGCCAGCAGACCGAACACCGCCACGATCAGAATAGTTTTCCAGTTCCGGGCCGCAAATTCGGCTACCCGTTCGCCGCCCTCGGCCGCCAGCTTTGTTACCCGGAAACCGTTCTCTGCGGTGGTGGCTGCACCATGCGCGGCGGCTTGTCCGGCCTGCCGTGCAGCTTTGGCATACTGCTGTTTGATACGCCGTTTCTGCCACATCCGGGAAATGGGGTTGCTGGCCGCCTGTGCAATTTGCGGATTGTCTCGCAAGGATTTCTGGTAAAAGTATTCTGCATTGGCAGACATGAGCTGACGCTCTGCCTTTTCCACGGCCTTGTAGGGCTTCATCTTGTGGTGCCGGATGCCGCTGCGGATGACCTTGGCGGTCTGACGCTCCACCAGTTCTTCACCTTTGTGGCCGCCCTCACGCCACATTTTCGTGTTCGACCTCGTGGATTTTTCCGTGAGCGAACAGCAATGCTTCCGACAGCGGGCGGCTGGCCAGGTTTGGTTTCAGGCTGGGCGGGCCTTTGTCCTGCTGCTCAAACCGCAGGGTGGATTTTGCCTTGCCGCTGGCTGCATCGTAAACTTTTTCCTTGACCGGGACACGCTTCTTCGGCAGAGCGGCGCGGGCTGCATCCAGTTTGTCGGCTTTCGCTCCCGCCTTTTGGATATACGGCTGCAACGCCGGGTCTGCCCGTTCTTCCTCGGTCAATTCCAAACGGGCAGCGGAACGGTGCAGGCCATTTTCGCTTTCGGCGGTGGCCGCTGTTTCTGCTGCCTTTTTCGCTTTCTTTTATTTTTATGCCCGTCCTTGATGTCCCCGGCCCGTTCAGAATTTTTTCGGTCTTGCCCTCGAATCCGTAGAATAATCCTGTTCCGCCTCCCGGCTGGAAACGTTCTCCACAGTGCCGTCCGCCTGATTTTCTACCACCAGACCGTCACGGGTCATGGTCTGGGTGACTTTGGCTTTTGCCTGCAATTCTTTCAAAGTTCTTCACCTCCCATCGGACAGCGGCCCGTTTCAATGTCCGCAATGTATTTGAGAATCGGGAACACCTGCGGCGGCGAAACTGCATTGCCCAGCGTTTTCATCCGCTTGCTGCGGTTCGGCACATCTTCGGTCAGGCGCGGGATGTCGGCGGGTTCTTCGGCCCAAAGGGAATGTCCGTCCATTTGCGCGGGAAACCCATCAGCCACTCTACCCAGTCCGGGTTGAGGTAGGGCTTTTCCAGCGTGGTGGGGGTCATCCGGTAGACCACATGGGAAAGCCGCGCCGTCCACGCCTTGCCATCCTTGTTCATCTTGCGGTAACTGCCATTCGCAGAGATTTGGATGTCCAGCCCCTTGCCCACATCCCCGGTGTCGCTGGCAAGGGGTGTGGGAAGCAGCGGAGCCGATGATGAATACCCGTTTCCGTTCGTGCCACGCGCCAACGGCAGCAGCAGGTAATACGAAAACCCGAACATCGTAACCTGCCTGCTCCAAGTCAATGAGCGTTTTGTCGAGCCCCATACGGAGGAAGCCAGCAACATTTTCTCCAAGCACCCAACGGGCTGCAATTCCCGGATGACCCGCAGCATTTCGGGCCACAGGTAGCGTTCATCGTGGAAGCCGCGCTGCCGCCCTGCGGTGGAGAACGGCTGGCACGGGAAGCCACCTGAAATGAGGGTGACGGTGCGAAGTCCTGTTTTTTCAAAGAAAGCCTCCTTTGTTACGGTGGTGATGTCCTGAAATCGGGGCACCTCCGGCCAGTGGCTTGCCAGAACAGCGGCGGGAAAGGCCGCCCACTCGCATTGACAGACCGAAGTAAAACCCGCCGCTTCCGCGGCAAGGTCAATGCCGCCGATGCCGGAAAACAAGCTGAAATGCGTTAGGCTCATAGCTCCACCACCTCGCTGAGCCGGGTGGTCATGATTTTATAGAGCTGGGTATTTTTCGGGATGGGATTGGAAAACGGCAGCACCACATTTTCAAAAATCAGCAGTCCTTCGCCCGGTTCGGAATTGTCGATGTACTTCTGCTGGTCTGCGGAGAGGTTCAGCCGTTCCGAAAGGATTTTGCGGTCGCCGGATGCCTGATTCAGCAGCGTGATGAAGTCGCTGTTTTTCCAGAATGTTCTCGATCTCCGGGGAAGAAAGAAGGTCCTTCACATTCTGGGTGGCGCCTGTGGGTACGCCGCCCCATTTGCGGAAGCGTTTCCAAATCTCGGCACTGTATGCGGCGGTCTGTTCCTCTTTCAAGAGCAAGTGGAACTCGTCCGCAAAATACATGTGGCCCGGCCTTGGCTACGGTTCTGGGTAACGCGGCCCCATATCTGGTCTTGGATAATGAGCATCCCCAGTTTTTTTAACTGCTTGCCCAGTTCTTTGATGTCAAAGGCCACAAGCCGATTATGGATGTCCACATTCGTTTTGTGATTAAACACATTCAGCGAGCCGGACACATACAAGTCCAATGCCTGCGCTACCCGGTCCGCTTCCGGCAAGTGCTGGTCGAGCAGGGCTTGGTGGAGGTCAGACAAAATCGGCATATTCTCCGGGCAGGGATTCGCCAGATAGGGGCGGTAGATGGCTTTCACGGCACGGTCTATCACGGTGCGTTCAATCGCTTCCAGACCTGTTTTGCCGCCCATGACCAGCTCACAGAACGACAGCACAAAATCCGACTTCAAGGCCAGCGGGCTGTCATCTTCGGAATAATTCAGGTTGATGTCCAGAGGATTCACGTAGTCCTTGCTGGTGGGCGAAAGTTTGATGACCTGCCCATGCAGCCGCTTGACCAGCGGATAATACTCGGCCTCTGGGTCTGAAATAAAAATTATCGTCAGCAGTCGTTAAAAACCACACTGACGATTTCAGACTTGCAGCTCATGGATTTGCCGCTGCCGGGCGTGCCCAGCTTCAAGCCGTTGGGACACCGGGCCTGCTTGCGGTCCAGCATGATCATGTTGTGGGATTTTGCGTTGATTCCGTAGTACATGGCCGCACCGCTCTGGAAAAGCTCCTGCGTGACAAAGGGCACGAACACCGCCACGTTGGAGGTGGTAAGGCTGCGCTGAATCTTTATCTGGTTGATACCCAGCGGAAGGCTGGATACAAGGCCCTGTTCCTGCTGGTAGTCCAGCCGGACAAGAGAGCAGTTGTACTTCTGCGCCACGCCCGCCGCTTGGAACACATCGTTGCCCAGCTTTTGCTTGGTGTCGGCCACGTTCAGCACTAAAAAGGTCAGCATGAAAAGCCGCTCGTTCCGGGTCTGCAATTTATTCAGCAGCTTTTTGGCATCCTCGCCGTAGGTGGCAAGGTCGCTGGGCAGTATATCCATGTCGTACCCGGAACGAACAGCTTTTTCCTGCTCCTGAATCTTCATGGCGTCAAGGTCTGTGATCTTCCGCTTGATGGTTTTGATGGCCTCGGTCTGGTCGATGGCCTGCACATGGAGATTGACGAGAATTCCGCTTTCCGTTTTGAGGAAGTCGGCCAGCATTTCGTCCGAAAGTTCCGGCGCAAGGATTTGTAAAAAGCTCACGGCTCCATACTTGCCGCCCATGCCAAAAGTCTTGGCCGTGCCGAAGCAGAGGGAGGATGGAGCCACAAATCCTTGGTAGACAGGCCGGAGGGTGCCAGCCAGTCCCATTCAAAGCGGAACGGTTCGCCGTCCGGGTGGAAGATGCCGTGCAGAACTTCCAAACGCTCCTGCCCGTCCATAACGTGTGCCACACAGCCCATGGCCTTGAAATAGCCCAGCAGGTCAAGGCCAATGCGGGCCAGCCGTGCCCGTGCGGTTTTCAGGCTGTCGGTCTCGATGGTGAACGTCAGATATTTGGTTTTGACAATGCCGTTGTTTCCGCTGGCAAGCTGCTTTTGCAGGATGGCGGTGTACTCGGCGCGGATGTCGTCGAAATCATCTCCCTGTGGTGCGATCTCTAAAAGCTTTTTGCGTACTGCACCGGGTCAACTTTGCGATTCGAAAAATCGAAATGCTGCACATGGATGGAAGCATCCACATAGTTGTAGAGGTCGCACAGATGTTCAAAGATGGCGGTCCGGGTCTCCGGCTGAGCCAGCTGATAACTGATGTCCTCAAAGGCAATGCACTTGGAGAATGTGCGTCGGTCAATGCGGCACACACCGTCCGGGTAGATGGCCTCATACGGGATGGTGGCCTGCGCCGTGCGGGGCTTGCCGTCACCCTTGTACTTGCGGATAACGGCATCAATTTCTTTTTTCTGGGCGCGGGTGAGCTTTTTGGGCTTTTCGGTTTCGCGGGGTATCGTTTTTGCTGGACAATGGCCTTTACCTCCTGTTCCATTTTGTATTGCCGCACAAGGGCGGCGTAAGCATTGTTGGTCTGATAGGGCCTTTCCTTGGGACGGATAAAGCAGCACTGAATCATTTGCTGAATCACCACTTCAAGGGGCTGGCCGTGCCGCTCGAACAGAGCGAACAGCAGCCCCGGCAGCATGGCAAAAATCATCAGCAAGGGCCGCTGCACTGTTGGAAAGATAGTTCCGGGTCAAAAAATAAAGCGGCCCGCCCGTGAGGAGCGCGCCGCCGAAGCAGACCAGCTGCCGCTTGGTCAGCCCGAATAAGACTTTGGATTTTACATGGGTCAAATCTTTGGGAACGGTCACATACGCCATACGTTTTTTCCTTTCTCGGCCTTAGTGGGCACCAAACACCGACTTGCTGATGCTGCCGGTCTTGAACAGACAGAAACAGAGTAGCACGGTGTAGCCCATGCAGCCCCAGATGGCCCCGGCAATGTCCGCTGCACCTGAAATGTTGCGTATCAGCACCGCATAGATGCCCACGACAATCATAATCAGGAACGCTTGGAAGCCTAACGCCAAAAGCGATTTCAAATAGTTCTGCCCGGTGCTGCGCCACTCGCTGCTGCCCATGGTCGCCAGCGGGATAGGCCCCAGTGCGGTCACAACGTAAATCTCAATCATGCGGCCGTAGGTCACAAGGAAGATGCAGATGGACAGGATGTTCATGGTCAGGCCCACCACAAGGGTCTGGAACCACAGGCTGAGCAGACTACCGATGGTCATGCTTTCTAGCTGAAATTCCAGTCCGGGTATCAGGCGGTCAAAGTGGATGGATGTTTCGCCGATGATAACGCCGGAACTTTGGTTGACAACGCTCTGGGTGGCATCGAACACACCCATAACGATATTCCATGTGTTGCTGACAATGAGGATGGCAAAAGCAGACTTGAAAATCCAGCGGAAGAACATGGAGGTGTCAAAGTCGTGCATATTGTTCTTTTCGGTAATCATCTGGATAGCTCATGGCACATCACAAGGGCAAGGATGGCCGCTGCAATGGCAGCACCACCGTTTCGGAAAGACTGCGCAGTCAATATTGAAGATGCCGCTGTTCCATGCCTGCGGGGTAGAACCAACTCCGAAGCGA
>ENA-OQCV01000224-OQCV01000224.1-human-gut-metagenome-genome-assembly--contig:-NODE-224-length-16453-cov-1.751807_pt1 | contig 16453 bp, 26 predicted proteins | sample MGYA00242766_ERZ504592 | MGnify/ENA primary metagenome ERZ504592 (study PRJEB26092, sample SAMD00036315) | human gut metagenome | host: Homo sapiens | study: EMG produced TPA metagenomics assembly of...
ATATGTATGTCGCCGGTTACGGCTCCAACGGTGTTTCCAAGCTGCGTCTGTGGCAGGCTAAGGCCCCCAAGCTTTGATATGAGCAGCTTCAACGCCGGCAACTACAACACTGCTATCAGCCAGTCTGCCTCTGCCGAGCTGATCTCCAAGATCCTCTACCCCGAACGACAACCATACCGAGGGCAAGATCCTGCGCCTGCGCCAGCAGTACTTCTTCTCTGCCGCGTCCATCGCAGACATCCTGCAGAACCACCTGAACCAGTACGGCACGCTGGACAACCTGGCCGACAAGGTCGCCATCCAGCTGAACGATACCCACCCCACCGTCGCCATCCCCGAGATGATGCGCATTCTGCTGGATGAGTGCGGCTTTGGCTGGGACAAGGCATTCGACATCTGCCAGAAGGTCTTCTCCTACACCAACCACACCGTCATGGCTGAGGCTCTGGAAAAGTGGAACGTGGACATCTTCAAGATGACCCTGCCCCGTATCTACCAGATCGTGGTGGAAATGGATCGCCGCGCCCGCGCAGAGCTGGAGAAGGTCTTCCCCGGCGACAAGGGCAAGATCGACTATATGGCACTGATCGGCGACAATCAGGTGCGCATGGCAAACATCTGCGCCTACACCGCCAACAGCATCAACGGCGTGTCCAAGCTGCACAGCCAGATCATCAAGGACAGCGTCTTCCACGATTACTACCTGTTCAAGCCGCAGGCCTTCAAGAACGTGACCAACGGCATCGCTTACCGCCGCTGGCTGCTGGCCTCTAACCCCGGCCTGTGCAAGCTGCTGGACGAGACCATCGGCGACGGCTACAAGCATGATGCTTCCGATCTGTCCAAGCTGAACAAGTTCGAGAACGACAAGACCGTTCTCAAGCGCCTGAACGAGATCAAGCTGACGAACAAGACCAGCTTTGCCAACTATCTGGCAAAGAGCACCGGTCAGGTCATCGACCCGAACTCCATTTTTGACTGTCAGGTCAAGCGTATGCACGAGTATAAGCGCCAGCACCTGAACGCGCTGAACATCGCTGCCCAGTACCTGTACCTGAAGGAGAACCCCAACGCCGACTTCATCCCCAAGACCTATATCTTCGGTGCAAAGGCTGCTCCCGGCTACTACATGGCAAAGCAGATGATCCGCATGATCTGCAAGCTGGGCGACCTCATCAACAATGACCCCGCTGTGCGCGACAAGCTGCGCGTGGTCTATCTGGAAGAGTACTGCGTCTCTCTGAGCGAGCACCTGATGCCCGCCGCCGAGGTCCTCTGAGCAGATCTCTCTGGCAGGCACCGAGGCTTCCGGTACTGGCAACATGAAGTTTCATGCTGAACGGTGCTATCACTCTGGGCACTCTGGACGGCGCAAACGTGGAGATCGCAGACGCTGCCGGCAAGGAGAACGAGCTGATCTTCGGTATGCTGACCCCCGAGGTGAACAACCTCAAGCAGGTGGGCTACCATCCCAACGCTTTCATCATGGGCGACGATGTTGCCAACAACGCTCTGAACTTCCTGGAGCGCGGCTGGAACGGCGAGAACTTCCACGAAGTGACCGAGAACCTGCGCAGCAGCGACCCGTATATGGTCATGGCCGACTTCAAGGATTACCGCCGCGCACAGGCCGACCTGCAGAAGCTGTATGCCGACCGCGAAAAGTGGGCACACATGAGCCTGAAGAACATTGCCAACAGCGGCATCTTCAGCGCCGACCGCTCTGTGCTGGATTACGCACACGACATCTGGTACGCTTCCCCGGTGCCCATGGGCAAGTAATTTTCCCTTAAAAAAGTCCATCTGCCCCGGCGGCGTTTTGGCCCGCCGGGGCTTTTTTTCGAGAAAGGACGACCCTGCTTTGTCTTGTCTGTTCAATAGCTACGACCCCTATTTCAAGCAGCCCTTTGGCGCACTGCGGGCCGGTCAGACCGTACGTTTGACCCTGTGCATCCCGGAAGAGCTGGGCTATGTCGATCCTCATCTGGTGCTCCAGAAGGAGGGAAAATATGACGTGCCGGTGCACTACCGCATGAAGTTCGACGGCCAGACCCCCCAGCAGAACCACTTTTCCGTGGAGCTGCCGCTGAACGACCCGGGCCTGTACTTCTACTACTTCGACCTCTACACCGACTTCCGCCGCATCTACCGCGGGCCGGACAACTGCGGCGTTGTCAGCTGGCAGGAAGGCGAAAAGTGGCAGATCACCGTCTACGATGCCGGTTTCCAGACCCCGGAGTGCATCAAGGGCAAGGTGTTCTATCAGATCTTCCCGGACGGTTCTGCGAAGGCATTGAGAACAAGCCCATGCCTTTCCCGGACCGGCTGTATCAGGCCGACAAACACGCCGAACCCTTCTGGCAGCCCAACGAGACCGGCGGCCACCTGAACGAGGACTATTTCGGCGGCGACTTGGAAGGCATCCGTATCAAGCTGCCCTATCTGCGGGAGATCGGGGGTGGACTACCTTTACCTCAACCCCATCTTTGAGGCGCACTCCAACCACCGCTACAACACCGCCGACTATCTCAACGTAGACCCGCTGCTGGGCACCAACGAGGAGTTCGAGGTGCTCTGCCGCGAGGCCGCCAAGTACGGCATTGGCATCGTGCTGGACGGTGTGTTCAGCCACACCGGTTCCGACAGCCGCTATTTCAACCGCGAAGGCCGCTATGGGGATGGCGGCGCTTACCGCGACCCCAACTCCCCCTACCGCAGCTGGTACGATTTTGACCCCAAGTATAAGGGCGGCTACCGCAGCTGGTGGGGCTTCGAGACCCTGCCCGAGGTGAACGAAGAGAACCCCTCCTATGTGGAGTTCATCACCGGCGAGGGCGGTGTCATTGACACATGGCTGCGGCGCGGTGCCGCAGGCTTCCGTCTGGATGTGGCCGACGAGCTGCCGGACGACTTTATTGAAAAGATTCGCGCCGCTGTCAAGCGGGTCAGCCCGGAGAAGTTCCTGCTGGGCGAGGTGTGGGAGGACGCCACCACCAAATACGGCTTTGGCCAGCGCCGCACCTATCTGCTGGGCAAGGGGCTGGACAGCGTGATGAATTACCCCTTCAAGAACGCTGTGCTGGACTTTGTAAAGGGTAAACCCGCCGAGCAGGCTATAGGCGAAATTCTGTCCATCTGTGAGCACTACCCCGCCCCCTGCCATGGACACTGCGCTGAACTTTCTCTCCACCCACGACACCGAACGCGCCCTCACCGTCATTGCGGACGAGCCCGCCAACGGCCGTGGCCGCGAGTGGCAGAGCGGCCGCTGTGTGGTCGGCGAAGCCTACGAGGAAGGGATGCTGCGCCTGCGCATGGCCTATGCCATCATCTACACGCTGCCCGGCGTGCCCTGCCTGTACTACGGCGACGAGATCGGGATGCAGGGCTACCGCGACCCCTTCAACCGTGCCTTCTTCTGCTGGGACAGCCACGAAAAGCGCCTGAAGCCGGTGCTGGCACAGCTGGCGCAGCTGCGCCACACCTGCGAGGCCTTCCGCACCGGTGAGCTGCGGGTGCTCCGGGCGCAGGACGGCATCCTGCACTACCAGCGCGTAGGCGAAGCGGAAACTGCCGAGGTCATCGTGAACCGCTCGGAGCACATCATCGTGGAGCCGCTGGCTTCCGGCAAGCACACGGAGGTGAACCCCATGGGCTTTACCATCGTGGTGGAGGAGAACGGCCATAACCCGAACCACAGCTATTACGATATCAAGTAAAAACGATTTGAATGCCCGCCGCGTTCGCTCTGGGCACATTCAGAGGAAATTTTATCTTTTATTTTCGCAACAACGGGCAGCCTGCGGGCCGCCCGTTGTTGCATTTTCACGCAAAGGGCCGTATCCGCAAACTACATCTTGCACTGCTTTTCATTTATTTTGTTCTTTATTTCGTTTTCTGCGCAACGTTCCAGTAAAAAATCGCTTGACCTTCCACCCGGGGGAATACTCTATAATAGGGGCATAAGGAGGGAGAACCATGAACCCTGTTCCATTTCTCTGGCTGGCTGCCGTGGTGGGCTTTTTAGCTGTTGGAGGCTTCCACCTTCAGCATGACCTCCGTCTGGTTCGCCGTCGGCGCAGCTGCCGCCCTGCTCACCTGCCTGTTCACGGATTCGTTCCGGGCGCAGGCCCTGGTGTTCATCGTGGTAAGCATTCTGTGCCTGCTGGCGTTCCGGCCGCTGGCTGCAAAGCTGCGCCAGAAAATCACCCCCACCAATGGCGACCGAAACCTTGGCCGGGAGGCCACCGTGCTGACCACCGTCACCGCCGACCTGCCGGGCCGTGTGCGACTGGACGGCGTGGACTGGAATGCCCGCTGCGCCACTCCCGGCGACATTCTCAGCCCCCGGGCAGCGCTGCCGTGTGACCGAACTGCACAGCACCCTGCTCATCGTGGAGCCCGTATTGACCGAAAGCCGCAGAGCGTGATCTGCGTTCTGCGCTGAAACGTTGCACCCATCTGAAAAAGGAGAACCACTATGGTCATGTTTTTTCTGATCCTCGCGCTGGTCTTTGTCGTCCTGCTGGTGATCATCACCAATATCGTCATCGTGCCCCAGTCCAAGGTGTATGTCGTTGAGCGGCTGGGCAGCTACTCCGACACATGGTCGGCAGGCCTGCACATTAAGATTCCCTTCATCGAGCGCATCGCCAAAAAAGGTGAGCCTGAAGGAGCAGGTGGCAGACTTTCCCCCTCAGCCGGTCATCACCCGCGATAACGTTACCATGCAGATCGATACCGTGGTGTTCTTTCAGGTGATGGATGCCAAGCTCTACACCTACGGTGTCAACCAGCCCATTGCGGCAATCGAAAGCCTGTCTGCCACCACCCTACGCAACATCATCGGCGAAATGGAGCTGGACCACACCCTGACCAGCCGCGATGTCATCAACGGCAAGATCACCGCCATCCTGGACGAAGCCACCGACAAGTGGGGCATCAAGGTGAACCGCGTGGAAGTGAAGAACATCATCCCGCCGCGTGAAATTCAGGAAGCCATGGAGAAACAGATGAAGGCTGAGCGCGAGAAGCGCGCCGTCATCCTGAAAGCCGACGGTGAAAAGCAGGCCGCCATTACCGCCGCTGAGGGCGAAAAGGAAGCCGCCATCCTGCGCGCGGATGCTGTGAAGCAGCAGCGCATTCTGGAAGCCGAGGGCGAAGCACAGGCCATTCTGGCCGTGCAGAAGGCCAACGCCGACGCCATCCGCCTGTTGAACGAGGCCATGCCCAGCGATAAGGTTCTGGCCATCCGCAGTCTGGAAGCTCTGGCCAAGGTGGCCAACGGCAAGGCAACCAAGATCATCATTCCTTCGGAGCTTCAGAATCTGGGCGGCGTGGTGCCCAGCATCAAAGAGCTGATGACCGACCCGAAGGACGCAGAATAAAATTTAAAATTCCGGTTCACCGTCTGTGCTATATGCAGGCGGTGAACCTTGTTTTGCACGATAAAGGAGTTCTTCTATGATCTACGATACCCTGAACAACCTGCCCAACTATCTGGGCGTGAGCGACAACCTCGACACCGTCATTGAGTATATCATGGCGCGGGACATCACCACCCTGCCCGCCGGACGCACCCGCATCGACGGTGAAAAGGCTGTGGTCACTGTGAGCACCGTCACACCGCTGACTTCCGATAAAGCGCTGTTCCAGCGTCACGACAACCACATCACGCTGGAGACCGATCTGGACGGCAGCGAGCTGTTTGAGGTGAGCCTTGCAGAGCTGACCCCCACAAAGCCCACCGACGAAGCCACCGACACCACCGTGGGTACCGCAGGCACCAGCATTGCCGGAATGCTGTGCGAGGGGCGGTTTGCCCTGTATCTGGCCGGAGAACCCTATAAATCCGGCCTGAAGGCGCAGGGCTGCGGCAAACTGAAGAAAGCCGTGTTCAGCATCGAGCTGGACCCGGACGAAGAGGACGAGACCGAGGAATAAGCCGAGAGAGGGCATTTATATGGGAATTTTTTGCTGTACTGGCTGCAAGCCTGTTTGCCGTGTTCCTCTTTACCGTGTTCGGCGGCTATTCGTTGCTGCTCTGGTGCCAGCAGTCCCTGTGGATGGTGGTTCCGCCTGCGGTGGTGCTGGCTGTTCTGGTGTGGACGTTCCTGAAAATGGACGACAAGATCACCGCTCTGCAAAAGCGGGTGGAGGAGCTGGAAGCCGCACAGAAAACCGCCGAAAAGTCCAAGAAATAAATGCGCGCCGCCCTTACCGGAGAAGCTTCTCCTGCAGGGGCGGCGCACTTTTTACACCTTACTTTTTATCCTGTGGGTCATCCAATCCTTTGAACATCACCATGCCCAGAATTGCAAAGCTGGCGCCCAGCACAAAACCCACTGTCCCCATCGACACGCTGAACAAAACGCCCATAGCAACACCGAACAGGATACCCGCGATCTGACTTTTCTTCATTTTACTGCTCTGCCTTTCCGTACCAGGCAACGGACAGCCGCCAAGAGAGGGAGTACAGCCCCAGAACGATCAGTACAATGCCCAGCAGAGCCAGTGGCGGAACGCCCTGCGGCAGAAGGTTCCGGGCCAGGCCGTCCTCATTGGCGGACATGCCAAACCCCATCAGAGCCGCAACCAGGCCGACCATAAGATAAAACGCATATTTTGCCTTTTCGTAGCCAAAACGGTAATTCAACGGCAGCAGAACGGCACTGTTCAGCAGCGTTGTCATGCCTACCTGCACCAGCGTGGAAACCACAAGCGCATGGTCCACAGCTGTCCAGTGCAGGCTTGCCACGCCAAGGGCTGCGGCGGCGAAGAGTTCCGCCAGCACCAGCCCGCACAGACCAACGATGTATTTGCTGCCCACCAGCTGCTCTTTTGTGACCGGAAGCGCGGCACTGTATTCGCTGAATTTGCTGGCCTGATCATAGGCCAGCAGGGTCATGGGCATCATGCCCATCAGAAAGCCCGCATATACAATAAAGAAATTGGCCCCATTCATGATGGTAACCACGCCTGCGCCCATCACGACCACGGCGGCCACAATGACACCTTTGGCATAGTGCCATATCTGATAAGCATCCTTTAGCAGCAAGCCTTTCATTCTGCACACTCCCCTTTCACCATCAACACAAACAATTCCTCAATGCTTACCGGGGTAAGCTCTGCCCCGGCAGGCAGGGCGTCCCGGCGCACAAGCGCCTCTGCCCCGTAGGGGGTGACCCGCTTGCCGTACACCCGTACATCCAGTGCCGCCAGCTGCGCCGCCGTGCCGTGCCACAAGGCGTATTCCTCTCGCAGGGCGTCCTTTTCCTCACAGAGCAGCAGCCTGCCCTTGTGCAGGAAGGCGATGGTATCGCACAGCTTTTCCAAATCGCTGACGATGTGGGAGGAGATAAGGATGGAGTGTTCCTCATCCCGGGCAAAATCCAGCAGCATGTCTGTCACCTCGTCCCGCACCACCGGGTCCAGCCCATTGGTGGCTTCATCCAGCAGCAGCAGCTTTGCGTGGTGGGAAAGCGCCACCGCAATGCACAGCTTCCTCTGCATTCCAGCGGAGTAATCCTTATACTTTTTGTCCGGCGGCAGGTCAAATTTCCGGCAAAACGCCGTGTAGTCACCAGCGTCCCAGTTGCGGTAGATGCCCGCCATCACCTTGCCCACCTCCACAGCGTTCAGGCACAGGGGAATGCCATCGCTGCCCAGCACCACACCGATTTCTTCCTTGGTGTGTACAAGGTCGGTGCGGTTGTCCCTGTCCAAAATGGTCACGGTACCGCCGTCCCTCTGCAGCATGTCCAGAATCAATTTGATGGTGGTGCTTTGCCTGCGCCGTTCTCGCCGATCAGGCCGCAGATGGTGCCGCCGGGCAGTGTCAGATCCAGCGGTCCGAGGGTAAAGTCCTTATAGTGCTTTGTAAGTCCCCGCAGTTCCAGTGCGTTCATGTTCAGCCCTCCCACAGCAGTTCCAGCATCTCCCGCAGCTCTTCCCTGCTCAGCCCGCAGGATGCGGACAGCTTCACAGCTTCGGTAAGGTGCGCTTCAAATTTTTTTCAGGTTCTCTTCCCGCAGCAGCTCGGTGTTTTTAGGGGCTACAAAAAAGCCCTTTGCCGGTACTGCGTAAAGGAAGCCCTCATTTTTTCCAGTTCATCGTAGGCGCGCTTTGTGGTAATGACGCTGATGCGCAGATCCCGTGCCAGCCCCCGGATGGAGGGCATGGCCTCGTCCGGCTGCAAAGCCCCGCTGATGATCTGCTGCTTGATCTGGTTGTAGATCTGGTCATAGATGGGCGCGCCGCTTTTGTTGTTGATAAACAGTTCCATCGGCTGCTCCTTTGGCTTTTGTGTTTTATCTGTATATTCACAGTATATACAGTAAAATACAGATTTGTCAAGAGAATACGCAAAAAAATACACCCGCCGTCCAAAACGGACAGCAGGTGCAATTTTTTAGGTTTTACAGTGCCTTGATGGCGGTCTTAATACGCTCGGCGGCCATCTTGGTCTTTTCGGCGTCACCGAAAGCGGTCAGGCGGAAGTAGCCCTCGCCGCACTCGCCGAAGCCCACGCCCGGGGTACCGACCACGCCGCAGTTTTCCAGCAGCCAGTCGAAGAACTCCCAGCTCTTCATGTTACCGGGGCAGCGCAGCCAGATGTAGGGGCTGTTCTTGCCGCCGCAGTACCACACGCCGCACTCGTCCAGAGCGTCCGCGATGACCTTGGCATTCTTGCGGTAGTAGTCCAAATTCTGCTGGATCTCGGCCATGCCGCTCTCGGTGAACACCGCAGCGGCGGCGCGCTGCACCACGTAAGGCACACCGTTGAACTTGGTGGTCTGGCGGCGCAGCCACAGCTTATTGATGTTCATTCCCTCGCGCTCCAGCTCCTTGGGCACCACGGTGTAGCCGCAGCGGGTGCCGGTGAAGCCTGCGATCTTGGAGAAGGAGCAGATTTCAATGGCACACTCCCGTGCACCCTCGATCTCGAAGATGCTGCGGGCGAGGTTCTCGTCCGAGATAAAGCACTCGTATGCAGCATCGTACAGGATGATGGCATCGTTCTTCTTGGCGTAGTCCACCCATGCCTTGAGCTGGTCGCGGGTGTAGGCGGCACCGGTGGGGTTATTGGGGCTGCAGATATAGATGATGTCAGCCTTCACATTCTCATCCGGCATTCCCAGGAAGCCGTTCTCCTGACTGGTGCGGCTGTAGATGATCTTGCGGCCATCGGTCACGTTATCGTCCACGTAGGTGGGATAAACGGGGTCCGGCACCAGCACGGTGTTGTCCACATCGAACAGGCCCAGTACGTTGGCCAGATCGCTCTTTGCACCATCAGAGATGAAAATTTCATCCTCTGCCAGCTGGGTGCCGCGGCCTGCGTAGTAGCTCTGAATGGCCTGCTTGAGGAAGGGGTAGCCCTGCTCCGGGCCATAGCCGTGGAAGCCTTCCTTGGTGCCCATCTCATCGGCTGCATCGTGCATGGCCTTGACCACACACTTTGCCAGCGGCTGGGTCACATCGCCAATGCCCAGACGAATAATCTCCTTCTCCGGGTGTGCCTCCTGATAAGCGGCCACCTTGTGGGCAATGTCCACAAACAGGTAGCTTGCCTTCAGCTCGTTATAGTGTTTGTTCATCTTCATAGTACTTTCCCTCGCTTCTGTTTTGGTATGACCCTCTCAGTCATCTCGCGTCCGCTCGATGCCAGCTCCCCCCAGAGTGGGGGTAGCTTTTTTCGTTGTGAAGAAAAATCTTTTCCTCTTGATGTGGAAAATGCTCGCCCTTCGGGAGAGCTGTCGCCGTCAGGCGACTGAGAGGGTTCTCGTTTTCTTTACACTTCCGTCGTGCCTTCGCACACGGTCTCGGCGGCGCCGGTCATCAGCAGCTGTCTGCCGGGCAATACCCGGATGGTCAGCACACCGCCGCGCAGCTGCACATGGATGTCCTCACCTGCCGGGCAGATGCCAAGCTCGGTCAGGGCCGCCACGGTGGCGCAGGTGCCGGTGCCGCAGGCCCATGTCTCGCCACTGCCGCGCTCCCACACCCGCATCTTCAGGTGGGTGGCATCCACCACCTGCACGAACTCGGTGTTGATGCGCTCCGGGAAGTTTGCGTGGTGCTCAAAGGCCGGGCCGATCTCTTCCAGCTTCAGGCTGTCCACATCCTCCACCACGGTCACACAGTGGGGGTTGCCCACACTGATGCAGGTCACATGCCACGTTTTGCCGTCCACGGTCAGTTCTTTGTCCACAAGCGGTTCTTCGCCCATGTTCACAGCAGGCAGGCTGGCAGGCATGGCACTGTAAGCGCCCATCTCCACCTGCCACAGGCCCGCACCCTTGTGGGTGACGGTCTTCAGGCCGCTGAGGGTATCAATGGCAAGGGTCTCTTTGGCAATGCCGTGGGTGTACAGCCATTCGGCCACGCAGCGGATGCCGTTGCCGCACATCCTGCCCTCGCTGCCGTCTGCGTTGAAGATGCGCATCATGCCGTCCGCACCCGCCGTCTGCGCAGCACAGATGCAGATGATGCCGTCCGCACCATGGAAAAATGCCGCCGGGACAAATTTTTCGGAAAGGGCTGCAATGTTCTCCGGCACACCGCTTTTGCGGCAGTCCAGATAGATATAATCGTTAGCGCAGCCCTGCATTTTGGTAAATGAAAGCTTCATGCTCAAAACTCCTTCATGGGACTTGTGGTCAGTCCCTATAAACTCGCTACTCTATAATGATAAGAAACCGGGGCGCTCCTGTCAAGCGAAAATGCACCTTTCCGGCAATTTTTCGCAAAGGAATCTGTCAGAATGGAAAACAGGGCTTGACAATACGCATGGCATGGGATATAAAAAAAGGAGAGAGTTTTGTACAGTCCGGGGCCGCGCAGCATCTGCGGGTGCATCCGTCACGGCAGCCGCACGCACGGCACCGGTGTACAGGACAGGCAAAACAACTGCAAAAAGGAGACCACAGGAATGGATACTTTTGAAAAAACTCCGTGCATTGCTGGCGGAGCAGCTGGATGTTGACCCGGCAAAGATCACGATGGACAGTGACATCATGAGCGATTTTGAGGCCGACAGTCTGGATATCGTGGATATGGTGATGACGCTGGAGGATGAGTTTGGCATTGAGGTGCCGGATGATGCCATCGAGTCCCTGCGCACCGTGGGCGATGTGGTAAACTTTGTGGACAGCCACGCGCAGAACTGATTCAGTCAAAAAGCCCTGCCTTCTGGTGCGGCACCCGGCCGCACTGCATGGACGGGGCTTTTAATATGGTTCGTGCGGAACGCAAGCCGTTTGGCGCACGGCCTTAGGAGGAAAAGCAAAATGGCAAAAGATTCAAAGAAGCTCGTACAGGCGATCACCAGCCAGGAAGAGAACTTCGCACAGTGGTACACCGATATCTGCGTGAAGGCAGAGCTGGTGGAGTACTCCAGCGTGAAGGGTTTCATCATCCTGCGCCCCTACGGTCAGGCCATCTGGGAGCTGATCCAGAAGGACATGGATGCCCGCTTCAAGGCCACCGGCCATGAGAACGTGGCAATGCCCGTGCTGATCCCGGAAAGCCTGCTGCAGAAGGAGGGCGAACTGGTCAATGGCTTCGCGCCGGAGGTGGCGTGGGTCACGATGGGCGGTTCCGACAAGCTGGAAGAGCGTCTGGCCGTGCGTCCCACCAGCGAGACCATGTTCTGCGACCACTGGTCCCGCGTGCTGCACAGCTACCGTGAGCTTCCCATGAAGTACAACCAGTGGTGCAGCGTTGTCCGCTGGGAAAAGACCACCCGCCCCTTCCTGCGCAGCCGCGAGTTCTGGTGGCAGGAAGGCCACACCATCCACGAGACTGCCGCCGAGGCTGAGGCTGAGACCCAGCAGCAGCTGAACTGCTACGCAGATGTCTGCGAGCAGGATCTGGCCATCCCCGTGGTGAAAGGCCGCAAGACCGACAAGGAAAAGTTTGCCGGTGCCGAGGCTACCTATACCATCGAGGCCATGATGAAGGACGGCAAGGCCCTGCAGAGCGGCACCAGCCACTACTTTGGCGATAAGTTCAGCAAGGCTTATGACGTGACCTTTACCGGCCGCGACAACCAGCTGCATCATCCGTTCCAGACCAGCTGGGGCGTTTCCACCCGTCTGGTGGGCGCTATCATCATGACCCACGGCGACGACGACGGCCTGATCCTGCCCCCGGCAGTGGCCCCCATTCAGGTGGTCGTAGTGCCCATCGCAGCCCACAAGCCCGGTGTTTCCGAGAAGGCTGCCGAGCTGGCCGAGAAGATCAGCAAGTATGCCCGCGTGAAGCTGGATGACAGCGACAATGCCCCGGGCTGGAAGTTCTCTCAGTGGGAGATGAAGGGCGTGCCTCTGCGTCTGGAGATCGGCCCCAAGGATCTGGAAAAGAACCAGTGCGTGCTGGTGCGCCGCGATACCCGCGAAAAAGTCTTCGTCTCCCTGGACGAGCTGGAGACTGCGATCCCCGCACAGCTGGAAGCTCTGCGCAAAGATCTGTACGAGCGTGCTCTTGCCAACCGCGAGAAGCGCACCTGGGCTGCCACCACCATGGACGAGGTGAAGGAGCTGGCCAAGGCAAACACCGGCTACATCAAGACCATGTGGTGCGGCGACCTTGCCTGCGAAATGAAGATGAAGGAAGAAGTCGGCCTGTCCAGCCGCTGCATGCCGTTTGAGCAGGAACACCTGAGCGATGTGTGCCCCTGCTGCGGCAAGCCCGCCAAGACCATGGTCTACTGGGGCGTGGCGTACTAAGCTTTCCTTTTAATGACAGCATAAAAGCTCCCGGAGCATTTCGATGTTCCGGGAGCTTTTTCTTGTTTGCAGAACTCCTTCCGTCATCGCCGGCGCGATGCCATCTTCCTCAACGAGGAAGGCTTGACCGCGCAGACAGGCTCCCTCTCTGAGGAAGCTGGCGAGCGAAACGAGACTGAGGGAGTTTTACCGGTCAAATGTGGTGCTCAACGTGGTCTCCCAGCTTTCACCCGGGGCAAGGCAGGCGGCAGCGGCACGCTGGCTCCACTGCTGCGGGTCAGTCTCGGCGGCGGGCAGGCTGTGCCACGGCTCAATGCACACAAACCGCACCGGCTTTGCAGGGGCCGACCAGATGAGCGCGTAGGGGTAGCCTTCCACATTGCAGGTGATCTTGCGGCCGGTGCCCTTCTCATAGATGCCAATGGTCTTGGTGCGCAGGCCCGCCATGCAGAAGCTGTCGTTTGCGAACAGATCATCCGTCAGCTGGATGGCCTGCTGGTTCTTCCACTGATAATAGCACTTGCCAGACAGCAGGCCGTTCGGACGGGCATCCAGAATGACCGGGCTTTCCGGCTGGTCGAACCGGAACTCGTAATCCGTGGTGGGTGTGCTGTGGCATCAAAGGGGATGTTGAACGCCGGGTGATAGCCGATGCCAAAGCGCAGCTCTTCGGTGCCAGGGGGTTGCGCACCGTCAGCGTATGGTGCACGGTCTTGCCGTCCAGACGGAAGGTGCTGGTGAGCACAAAGTCGAAGGGGAAGCGTTCGGCTTTGATGGCATCATCCGAGCGCAGCTCCAACTGGATGGTATCGCCCTCGGCCTTGAGCAGGGTGTGCTCCATGTCGCGGGCAAAACCGTGCTGACCGCCCTTGTACGTTTTGCCGTCCACCTCAAAGGTACCGCCGGGCAGCTTGCCCGTCCACGGGAACAGAATGGGAGCGTGGCGCTTCCACACAGCCGGGTCGGCCTGCCAAAGCAGCTCTTCGCCTGCGGCGTTCTTCAGGCTGACAGCCTCTGCACCGTGGGTGTCCACGGTCAGGGTCAGAAATTCGTTGTGAATGGTTGCCTGCATTTTCAGTATCTCCTTTGTCCTTCTTATTTTCCGGGGTCTTCTGCTTCCAGTATACTCCCCCGGTGTGCCAAAAAGTAAAGTCCCGCCCAGTTTCAGCAGGGCTGTGCCAGCGGCAGGGTGACTGCAAAGGTAGTGCCGTTTTCGCTGCTGCGTTCCACGGTCACACTGCCGCCATGCAGCACGGCGATCTCCCGCACAAGGGCAAGGCCAAGCCCAACGCCGCCCATCTCCCGGCTGCGGGACTTATCCACCCGGAAAAAGGGCTGGAAGATGCTCTCCCGGCAGTCTGCGGGGATACCCGGGCCGGTATCTGCAACGCGCAGTACAGCGGTCTGCTTTTCCTGTTGCAGGGTGACGCGCACCGCACCGCCGGGGCGGTTATACTTGATGCCGTTTTCCACCAGATTGAACACCAGCCGGTAGATCAGCGCATCGCTGCCCACCATGCCAAGTTCCTCGCAGTCCTGCTGCAAAGAGATATTGTTTTTCTGGGCAAGGGGGGCTCAGGTCGGTCAGGATCTCCTCCACCAGCGGCGCAAGGGCGATCTGGTCGGTGCGGGAGACTGATTGCAGATTGCTCATCTCTAATAAAGTGCGCACAAGAGCGGTCAGGCGGTCCAGCTGCTCCCGCAGAGAGCGGATCAGCCCGGCAGTTTCGGCGTCCATGGCCGGGTGCTCCTCTGCAAACAGTTCCAGCTTCGTCTGCAAAATAGCCAGCGGGGTGCGCAGCTCGTGGGCGGCATTGCCCGCAAACTGCCGCTGCAACTCAAAGGACTGCGCCAGACCATCCAGCATCCGGTTCACCGACCGGCTCAACTGCCCGAATTCCTGCACAGTGTTTTCGTCCAGACGGGTGGTGGCGATGCTGTCCTGATCGACCTGCTGCGCCTGCTGCGCAAGCTGCTGTAACGGGTTTCAGCGCTCTGCCGCTGACAAAATAAGCAATGGCAGCGCTGACGATGGTGACCACGACGGTGATGCACCAGCCCTTGCGGCCAAAGACCACCTTTGCATCGTAGACTTCCTGCGAAAAATGCGCCAGCAGACTGGACATTTCCTCCTGCGGGATCTCGATGGTCAACGGATCCGCACTGCCGGGCTGGTACTGCATCATAAAGCCGTTGAGGGCATCCATGCCGGTAACGCCGGTGCGGTATAAAAGCAGGTTCATGCACACGCAGGCGCAGGCGATGAGCAGCGCGGTCAGCAGGGTGATGCGCCATTGCAGGGACAAATGTTTCATTGTACCTCGCCTCCGATCTCGTAGCCTTCCCCGATGCGGTTGCGGATGGGGTCGTAGCCCAGCGCCGCCCGCAGCTTTTTGCGCAGGGCAGAGATATGCACCCGGATGGAGTTGCTGAAGCTGTCTACACTGCCATCCCAGACGTGCTCGATGAGTTCTTCCTGACTGACCGGGCGTCCCTGATGCAGCAGCAGATATTCCAGTACGCCGCTCTCCTTCCGCGTCAAAGCAAGGGTCTGACCGTCCACAGCAGCAACGCGGCTGCGGGTGTTGAAGCTCAGCCGTCCGCAGCACAGACAGACGTCTTGCTGAATAAATTTGCGCCGGGTCAGGCTGCGCACCCGGGCTTCCAGCTCTGCAAGTGAAAGGCTGGAAGTAATCGTTCGCCCGGCATCAGCCCTCCACTTTATCTGCGATTTCACTGCGTGCCGACAAGATCAGCACACAGGTCTCAAGGTCGTGCCGGCGCAGGGTGCGCAGCACCTGCATTCCGTCCACCTTGGGCAGGTTGAGGTCCAGCAGTACAAGGTCGTACCGCTCTGCTGCCAGTGCCTCCAGCGCGGCCTCGCCGTCTGCACAGGCATCCACCTCGTACCCGGACAGCCGCAGCTTTCGGGCAATATCCTCCCGCAGGGAGTGCTCGTCCTCTACCACCAAAAGGCGCATCTTTGTTTTCCACCTTTCCCATAAAAAATTGCGTTTTTTCTTCATTATAACAGATTATAGCAGACGGTGTTAAGATTCGTGTTAAGATTTTCTTAGCAGAGATTTTATCACGCATGGTGTATACTGATGCCATCAAACAACAGGAGGCTATGATGTTCATGACAAAAAAACAGGCGCAGCTGCTTTTGCTTGCCGCCGGGGTTCTGATGCTGCTGTTCGGCTTATGGCGGGGCGAGGCAGACACCGTATTTTCAAAAGCCATCCGGCTGTGTATGGAGTGTGTGGGCATTGGATAAGAAAAATGAAAAACGCTTTCTCCCCTTGCCCGCTTCCGGGGCTTTATACAAGCCGGGGCTACCCTGCTGACCAATCTCCACCTACCCAATTTTGCAAAAGGAGCGCTGTATCAGGGCGGCGGAAAATACGTCTGCGTGCCGGGGCTGAACTGCTATTCCTGCCCGGGCGCGGCCGGTGCCTGTCCGGTGGGAGCATTCCAGGCGGTGGTGGGCTCTTCCAAGTTCCGCTTTTCCTACTACATTACCGGCATCCTCATCCTCTTTGGGGTGCTGCTGGGGCGGTTCATCTGCGGTTTCCTCTGCCCATTCGGGTGGTTTCAGGAGCTTTTGCACAAGATCCATCCCCCAAGCTTTCCACCAAAAAGCTGAAGCCGCTGCGCTATTTAAAGTATGCGGTGCTGCTGGTCATGGTGGTGTTGCTGCCTTTGCTGGCGGTCAATGAGCT
>ENA-OQCV01000225-OQCV01000225.1-human-gut-metagenome-genome-assembly--contig:-NODE-225-length-16450-cov-2.364455_pt1 | contig 16450 bp, 20 predicted proteins | sample MGYA00242766_ERZ504592 | MGnify/ENA primary metagenome ERZ504592 (study PRJEB26092, sample SAMD00036315) | human gut metagenome | host: Homo sapiens | study: EMG produced TPA metagenomics assembly of...
CATCCTGAGCCAGGATCAAACTCTCATGTTTAAAAAGTTGATCTCAGTCAAGTTCAAACTTGGCTAATTCGTTCATTCAGATAAATCTGAATTTACTGTTTTAAAGGTCTTCGAATTTTCATTGAAGCGTTCTGATTGATTCTCAAATCTTTCAAGGTTTCTCACTGTTCAGTTATCAATGTTCTTTGTTTTGCTCTCTTGCGACAGCTTGATTATTTTATCAAATCACTGTTCGTTTGTCAAGCACCTTTTTTATTTTTGAACTCTGTTTTAAGTTCTCTGTCTTGCGACAGCTTGTTTATTCTATCAAATGTTTTCATTTGTCAAGAACTTTTTTCATAACTTTTTCAACTTATTTTCAAAGCAGTATCTATAAAGTCATGTCTGTAAAATGTAACTCACAAGCTCTACAACTCAATGTGTCCCGCGAGTCAGCTTTGATATAATATCATCCCGGCACACATATGTCAACGGATTTACTGCAATTAATTAAAGTAGTTAAAACTATCATTCAAAAAACACAATTTTTATTCTAAATTGTCTGTTTATTATATGCAATTCTCACAATTACTATCTGACAGCCTCTATCGCTTCCTTGATATTTGCCACACCAACAATCTCAATTCCACTAATATGCGACACTCCTGCAAGACACACTTTGGGAACAATACACTTTTTAAAGCCAAGCTTCTTTGCCTCAGCAACACGCTGCTCGGACATGGTAACTCCGCGCACCTCTCCGCTTAAGCCCACCTCTCCAAAGCATATGGTATCCTCACGCACTATAATATCCTTTTTGCTTGATGCGATTGCAAGCACTATCCCAAGGTCTATCGCCGGTTCGTTCATCCTTATACCGCCTGCTATATTCACATAAGCGTCACAGTCTGACAGTGACAGGTTGGCTCTTTTTTCAAGGACCGCCATGAGTAGATTTACTTTATTATAATCTGTACCATTTGCTGTACGCCTTGGATTATTAAAAAAACTGTGACATACAAGAGCCTGTATCTCGAGAAGTATCGGGCGGCTTCCCTCTATGGAACATGTGACAATTGATCCTGATGCTCCCTCGGGCTTACCGCTAAGCATATACTCCGACGGATTTTCCACCTCAACAAGTCCCTCCGCCTTCATTTCAAATACGCCTATCTCATTGGTCGAACCAAATCATGTTCTTAACGCCTCTAAGTATCCTGTACGACTCATACCTGTCACCCTCAAAATAAAGCACAGTATCAACCATATGCTCTAACGTCCTAGGCCCCGCAACCGCACCATCCTTTGTCACATGTCCTACTATAAAAATCAGAAATACCCAGAGTCTTTGCAAGCTGCATAAGCACTCCGGTTGTCTCCCTGACCTGTGAGACACTGCCCGGTGCCGACGCTATCTCCTCATTGTACATAGTCTGGATGGAATCTATTACAACAACCTCCGGTTTTTTTCGTTGAATCACGTCCTTTGCTATATCAAGACTTGTCTCACATAAAAGCTCCAGTGAATCCGTAAAATCACCAAGTCTGTCGGCACGCATCTTTATCTGATGCAGGGATTCCTCACCTGACACATAAAGTAATGGCACCTTTTTTGTGAAAGTTCCCTGCATACCTGAAGTAGTAGCGTGGATTTTCCTATACCCGGATCTCCTCCCACAAGCACAAGCGACCCCCTCACAATTCCTCCACCAAGCACTCTGTCAAACTCGGCTATACCTGTCACTATACGCTCCTCTTTCTCGCTTTTTACTGCCGAAAGAGGCAGAACCTGTGCCGCCTTTGATTCTTTTTTTCACTTTTCCCGACGAGCTTATCGACTTTTTATCTACGGTTTCCTCTACAAATGTATTCCATTCCTTACAGGCCGGGCACTGTCCCATCCATTTTGCCGATTCATAACCACATTCCTGGCAGAAAAATACAGAGGTCTTTCCTTTTGCCATATTGTTCTCCTTTATAAAATACAAAAAGCCCCGGCTTTCACCGGGCTCAAAAATATGCTCTATTTTCTTGATACTTTGATATCGACTGAATCAACACCCTCAAGCTCTACGCTTAAGCTGAGCTTGCCGCCGAGATTTGTCTTCATAGTACCTGCAACAGCTCCAGCTATATCAATTTCGTACTCTGTCTCCTCTTCAAGGCCAAGAGTAATCTGAGCATCCTCAGGTCCCTCCACAGTAAATGTCACTGTATCAGCAGTCTCCTCGAAATCCATAACCGCTGTTCCCGGAACAGACTCGTATACAAAGAGTCCGTTTCTTTCGAGCTTTGTAATCTCCTTAAAGGTCTTTACCTTGTAGATATCTCCATCCTTCTCAAAATTGTCAAGCTTTGCCTTTGCAGCCAATGTATAATCTCCGAAGCTGAGCTTTCCGTTTTCCTCAGTACGGATTAATTCACTTATTACAGCCATTTTTATCCTCCCGTAGCTATATTGATATATTAATTATAAATCCAATTCTACTCAACAGTCAATGAAATTTGTTTGTTTTTCGTAGAAATTATTACCTTATTGCCGCGCTTAATTTTGCCGGTAATAATATCCTCTGACATACGGTCTTCAATCTCCTCCTGAAGTTTTCGTTTAAGAGGTCTTGCGCCATATTTTCTGTCATAGGCTTTGTCCACGATAAAGGATTTTTGCACTGTCGCGCACTGTGAGCTCTATATCAAGCTGTTCTTTACAGCGTTTCTTAAGCTCCTTTACAAGAAGTGTCACTATATGCTTCATGTCATCCTTGTTGAGAGCTCTAAATACAATAGTCTCGTCGATTCGGTTCAAAAACTCAGGTTTAAATATACGGCGGACCTCCTCCATGACACTGTTCTTCATACGCTCGTGATCCTGCTTTTCATCCTCACCAGCGCCAAAGCCAAGGCGCTTTGGTTCTATAATAGAAGAAGCTCCTGCATTTGATGTCATGATGATTATTGTATTCTTGAAATCAACCGTGCGCCCCTGTGAATCAGTGATTCTACCATCATCAAGCACCTGTAAAAGTATATTGAACACATCAGGATGTGCATTTTTCTATCTCATCAAACAGTATAACAGAAAAAGGATTGCGTCTGACCTTCTCTGAGAGCTGTCCGCCCTCCTCATGGCCCACATATCCCGGTGGTGAACCAATCATCTTTGAAACACTATGCTTTTCCATGTACTCTGACATGTCAACACGTATCATGGCATCTTCTTTGCCAAAGACAGCCTCAGCAAGCGCCTTTGACACCTCCGTCTTACCTACTCCTGTCGGTCCCAAAAAATCAGGAATGAGCCAATCGGCTTCTTAGGATCCTTTAAACCAACACGGCCTCGTCTGACTGCCTTTGCGACAGCAGAAACAGCCTCCTCCTGTCCTATTACACGCTTGTGAAGTATCTGTTCAAGCTTTGCAAGTCGTCCTGCCTCTGACTCTGTAAGCTTATTTACAGGTATTTTGGTCCATCCCGATACTACATCCGCTATCTCATTTTCGCCGACTACAGGCTGATTTTTGGCTCCTGTGCGACGGTTCTTTCTCATAAGCTTCTGCTGTGTATTTTCAAGTACTTCCTTTTCTGACATAAGCGCGCCGGCAGCTGCGAGATCTCCTTTCGACAAAGCATTTTCCACCCGGTTCTGCTTATCTGTTATCTCTTTTTTGCAGAGCAAGCAGCTCGTCAGATGATGTCAGATTCTTAAGCCTTATCCTGGCTGCCGCTTCATCCATCAGGTCTATCGCCTTATCAGGTAAAAATCTGTCATTTATATATCGTGCAGAAAGGTTTACTGCTGCTTTCACACCCTCATCTGTTATGATGACACCATGATGCTTCTCATAGAGTCCCTTTAATCCTGTGAGTATCTCTATTGTCTCATCCACACCAGGCTCCTCAACCATCACCGGCTGGAAACGGCGCTCAAGCGCAGCATCCTTTTCCACGTATTTGCGGTACTCTTCTATGGTAGTGGCGCCGATTACCTGTACCTCGCCTCTGGCAAGCGCAGGCTTTAATATGTTAGATGCATCTAACGAGCCTTCTGCTCCTCCTGCACCTATTATAGTGTGAAGCTCATCAATGAAAAGCAGTACATTTTTGGCATTTGAAACCTCGCTTATCACCTTCTTGATACGCTCCTCAAACTCACCACGATACTTTGATTTGGCTACAAGCCCGGACATATCAAGTGAAACCAGTCTCTTTCCCAAAAGAATATCCGGAACATTGCCACTGACTATATCCTGCGCAAGTCCTTCTACTATAGCGGTCTTGCCCACTCCCGGCTCTCCAATCAGACATGGATTGTTTTTGCCACGGCGGCAAAGTATCTGGATAACGCGCTCCATCTCCTTTTTTCTGCCTATAACAGGGTCAAGAAGCCCTGCCTCTGCCATATCTGTCAAATCTCTGGAATACTGATCTAATACAGGAGTCGCAGAATTGTATGATGTACTGTAGCTTTTCATCAGATCCCTGTATGCAGACGGATCCTCACCCATCGCACCAAGAATATCTATAAACATCTTCTGACTGTTAACACCCATGGTGTTTAAAAGTCTTGCAGCTGCACAGTCTCCCTGCAGTACTATAGCCATCAGCAAGTGTTCTGTACCTATCTCATTGCACTCAAATCTATCGGCTTCCTCCGATGCACGCTCCAATACTCTCTGTGTCCTTGGTGAATAGCCATCCCTGTCCATCACTTCGATGTTATCCCCCGGTGAAATCAGGTCTTCAATCATCGAAATAAGCTTATCATATTCCACATTGCAGGCTGTTAGAACCTCAGCTGCCACACCGGTGCCCTCTTTTATAAGGCCAGCCAGTATGTGCTCTGTTCCAACATAGCTGTAATTCATTTTCTTTGATATACGTGCAGCCAAATCTATTGCTTTTTTAGCCTTACTTGTATATGGTTTCAAGTCATATCCTCCAGTCATATTCACTAATTTAAGTCGATGAACTGCAAATCATCATCCTCGCTGTCATCTTCATTGTCATCCTTTACACTGCGGTCTATAGTCTCAGACAGCTTATTTCCCTCATTGACAAAGCCATCAAGTGCCATTTGAAGCTGATTCTTTAAAGCATCCTCATCAGCATCGTTTTCTGTGTCAGAAACGTTTTCCTGCCTTGAATCGTCTTTTAAATCAAACTCAGAGTTTTCATTCTCAACAGCTTTCTTAAAATCAGGTGTAATTTCTACGGTTCTTCCGACATAGGATGCATTTGATATATTTTCATCCGTAGCCATCTTTTGCTCATCTGCAGCACCTTCCGCTGTTTCTTCTGCGACTTCATCTGCCGGCTCTTCTACAGCTTCATCTGCTGTTTCTTCTGCAGCTTCATCCACCGACTCTTCTGCAGCTTCTTCTTCCACTTCATCTAACGACTCTTCTGTAACCTCTTCTTCCAGCTCATCTGCTATCTCGTCCGCAGTTTCATCAGTTGTTTCTTCCAAAGCTTCATTTGATACATCTTCTGCTGCATCATCTACATCATCATCGTCATCATGATAGTCCATTGCCTTATATTTTCTGTTTTTCACAGCTGATACAATAAGCAACAGTAACAGAATAATGATAATAAGAACCAGTATTGCAGCTAAAACAAGATATTTATTGGCAATTCCCGGGACAAGCTCACTCTTTGTTGTATCGTTTTCCTCCTGTGCCACTGTAGGTGTACTGAGATTGGTTCTCATATATGTGCCATCTACGCTATCATATGTGTACCAGCCACTCTCACCATTGTCATTCATAGCGTATACGAGGTAAAAATCCTTTGTCTGATCATCGGCTTTTTTCGACTTTGGTCTGGTAGGCTGTTGCCACACCCTTGCCCTCTATGGAGAGCGATATCTCATTATATCCCTCAGGTACATCATCCACCTTAGGCAGTAAAACCACTATAAAATGCGACTCTGAATTGATACGGACAAACTCATATGCTGCATTCTGTGCTGCATCATATACAAAAAGTCCATTGCCGCTTTCCGACTGTAAATACACAAGCGTGATATCACCAAAGGTGCCATGAAGGGTATTGTATTCAAGTCCTTCAATCACTGTCTTTGAGTGCTCAAAGCCTTCAGGAACAACATCCTCCGGAATGTCATTTACCATAGTCCACTCTGTGCCATTTATATCAAACTTCTTCCAGTTATCCTGCTTATCTGCATTCTCCGGATCATCCTCGGCTCTTCTGGTAACAACTATATTGTATGTGCTTGTGCTGCCATCCTCTGCTGTCACAACAACGCTGACCGTATTCTCTCCAACCTCAAGTGAATCATTTCCTGTGACGGATGTCACACTCGCCTTGGAATCAGCCGGATTTGCTGTAACCGCAAGGCTTGAACAGCTGTAATCTACTGTAGCTGTGTAATCCTTTGTCGCAGCAGAAAACTCAGGGGAAAGCGTACCTGCTGAGATAACAAGCGAATCCAATGAGATTGCATTTTGAGGATTTCTTTTTCCTCTTTTGTTTTCATTATCTTTATTCGCATTGTTGTCATTGCCGGTATTGCTGCCGGAATTGTCCTTGTTATCCTTGTTGCTGTTTGAATCATTGTTTGATGAAGCACCTTTTTTACCGTCACTTTCGTGCTGGCACCGGTAATTGTACCTCCGGCATCGTTGCCCTCTGCATCTCCTACAACTGTACAATATGCCTTTATAGTGCAGCTTCCTGCAGCCTTCGCCGTAAATGAAAATGACTGCGATGTGGGATATCCTGCGGCGTCACCAATATTGGCCACACCATCTCCTCCGTTACTCAGTACTCCCTCGTCAGAGCTTGAGATAACTACAGTACCAAAATATCCGGACGGCATGGAAACAGTCACCTTAACTGTTTTTCCAACAGCTACAGAGCTTGAGCTGACACTGAGACCAAGTCCCTGCGCATATACATGCTCGGCAGGTGTGAAAACAAGCATCACTGCCACAACAAGTGATAATATACATCCAAATAATTTCTTCATATCTTTCCTCACATTTCTAATTCTGCGATATCTTTGATTTGCCCAGTATGTGTCTGTTCATGATTATCATATCAAGGGCATTTCCACCATCACCCTTTCTGTTAGCATCAGCTGCCTCCAGATAAGCACCTGTGAGTGTTCCCTTTCCTAAGATATGTCTGTTGAGCTTAATCATATCAAGAGCATTTACAGCACCATCACCATTGATATCTCCATATATAACAATATCGTATGTCTTTTTCAGATTACCTGAAGCATCATAAACAGCCACTTTATTGCCTGTTGCAATCTTTCCGCTGTTTTCTGAGCCTGAGCTTGTCAGAAGCTTTACAGTACCTGATGCTGATACTGCTATATTCTTCACAAAATCAGCTGCACCGGTTCCAGGCTCAATGCCTGTAATATAAGTACCTATACTGTATTTACCTGATGTTATGTTTACATCTGTATTATTTTGGTTATTATTGTTCTGATTATTATTGCCACCTGCATTATTTACAGATGCCGCCTGCCTGTTTATATTGATAGTGTATGTTCTTGTATCACCGCTTTGCGACTTGCATTTTACCTTAATTGTATTATTTCCGACAGCAAGCGAATAGCTTCCTGTGCCTGAAACACCACTGTTTCCTGAAACTGCATCTGCCGAAACAGTCACTGAGCTTATAGCATTTGAAACAACTGCTGAATAGCTTGTTGTCGCTCCATTGAAGGCCGGTGTGAGTGTTACACCACTTATCGCAAGCGACTGCAGATAGTTATTGGTATCGCCAGCTTTATCGAAGCCCACTGCTGACGATGGCATATTGTTGTATACAGGTATTTTAAATACAAAAGCCTGATTCTTGTCTGAATATCCTTTAGCCAGACTCTGTCCCTCAGTAAGAGCCGCTGTGGCATTGCCCATGTACTGATGGAAATACAGCGAGCTTGTATTTACTACATTAAACTTCTCAAAATACAGTGTATTTTGACCCTTATTTATATAATTGCTGCCCACCTTTACAGCTCCGCCGCTTATGGACTTTACTCTTGTATTCCAGCCCTGCTTCTTGGCAAAAGACAGACCATTTTTATAAATCTTATCCTTCGTGTTTCCGGTTGCACTAAAATTAAAATAATTATAATATCCTTCGTATCCGGAATATGTACCCGAAATAAGAGGGCTCGTTCCCTTTTGTCCCTGCTCCTGCTTTATACGCGATGCTATATGGTATGCACTTACTCCACTGCTCTTTGCCACATCCATGAATGTGCTTGCATAATTGATTTTCTCACCATTGTTGGAATATGTCTTTGTTCCCTCCATAAATGTGCCTTTTACTATGGACTTGACACCTTCAAGTGCCTCATTCGGACTGTATGCCAGACTCTGAAACTGAAAAATATTGGTCTCATCAAGAAAATTCCTTGGATCCATGAGATAAGCAATATAGGCACTGCTTGCTGACACCCATCCCGGTTCGTACTCAACCCACGTATTTGTTGACCAGTTATATGCTCCGGCAGCTGTGGATTTCTTGGCATTGTCTGCTGATTTGGATACCAGATTAAGTCCGTTTACACTTTCATTTTCAATCACCGTATCCCAATTCAAACCTGTATTTACAGCCTCAAATGTCCAGCTTGGATACTTATTGTGAAGAGCTGTAAGGTTTGGAATATAGCTGTCTGGAAAGCCTGCATTCTTCATAGCCGTGACAAAATTCAGTATTGTCTCCGCTATTATTGTATGTCACCTTTATGTATGTACTGATAGTCCAGCCCGTAAATGCCTTGCCGTTTAAGTACCCTTGACATTATACCAGACCACACCGTTTACCCTGGTCTCTCCAATTATGTCAACCTGATGGTTCCAGTTGAGTGAGACAACCTTTGTAGTGCCGGATGTGCCTGCTGCATTGCGGACATACACATTGCCACCTGTAATCGTACCTGTAGCATATGCTCCCGATGCGGTTGCAAGGGCAAGCTGTTCCTCATTATTCTGCTGTATGGCATCCGCATTGCCGGTGTCTGCTGAAGCATCCCCTGTCTGCGCATTGTCTGATGCAGCTGTGCCGGTACCTGCTGATACAAAATCAGACCTGATATAGCTTACACACTCCTCGTTATTTGCTGCCAGATTGTACTTTGCCTTGTACCACACCTTGCCGTCTGCACCTGTGGTCTGCTCAAGAATAATAATATCCTTGCCGTTTGAAAGCTTGTGCTCCAGCTCATACTCTGTTCCCGGTCCGCTTCTCGCCGCTACCCAGTATCTCTCATCACACACAACCTTAGCCGCCTGATCCGCATAGACTGCTATGCTGCTGTATGGTGCCAGGTCACATGCGGCTAATGACAATGTAACGACAGAGGCTGCCAGAAATTTATTTATCTTTATCATCAAATCCCATCTTTCTTATGTGCATTGTTTACATTAATCCATTATCCATTTAATTATAATAGAATATGACCTTTGTATCAATGTATTCGGCAGAAATTTATTATTTTTTTGATTAATTAAAAAAATCTCCCTTCAACGTGCAGCTCATGCTTACGTTTCAGGGAGTTGCCTGATTCATATTCTGCTTATTCTTACTGTCTCCTGTAGCTTTTCTAGCTGAACAGGGATTTTATCTTATCCCATAAATCCATGAAAAAGTTACCAAGCATTTTCCCAAAAGCCCGGGTCATTTATCTTATCGCCAAGCTTTGATGCCCAGTCCTGTGCCTGGTTGATGACTGAATCCCAGTCGATATTGGCATCCTTTAGCTTCATTAAAAGAGATGTAAGCTTTGCAATATCATCATCAGAAAGCTTCAGGTCGTAATCCTTTGCAGCCTCCTTTATCGCATCCTTTATCTGGCTCTCATCCTTGAGCCTTCCATCGGCAAGCTGCTTCTTTAGGTCAGCAATCATTGCCTCGATATCCTGCGAATCGCCGTCAATGCTCTTGTTGAGCTCTCCTGTTGTGACAAGCTCATCCATCGCTGCGTCTGTCACCTTGTCGTCAAGCTTCTTGCCTGTCATCTCCTCGTATGCCTTTAGTGTGCCTACAAGTGCTGCCGTTCCGGAAATAGGGAAAGGTCCTGCGACTATGATTTTAGCATCAGCTATGCCTGCTGTGGCAAGCGCATTCTTGTACATTCCTACCGTACAGTAATTGATATTGTGCGTGGAAACACTAAGACCCGCACCCTTTTTATCCTCTGTAATGAGTACTGATGAAAGTGACCTTGTGCCAATCTCGCTCTTGCTGATGTATGAATCGAGGTACTTGTGCTCCTCATCATTATTTACATAGACCACATCGTATTTGTCCAGATCAGTGAGCTCGATTCCCATAAATCCAAGCACTGTCGCTCTCTGATCCGGTGTGAGGTCTGCTCCAAGACTTAAGTATGGCTTATCATTATTGCTGATGGTCACCTTGTCGTTTGCCTCACTGCCAGCTGTCGTTGTGCTGTCTGCAGTACTGTCTGTGTTACTCTTATCAGCTGCGTCACTGCTGTCACTGCCTGATACATCAACGCTTGAAACTGTATCAGTCTGCGTAGCTGTCTCTGTTGCAAATACAGCCGGATTCATCGTAAACAGTGTCACCGCTGCAAGCACGCTACATACAATACTCTTTGCTTTTTTGCTTTATTAATCTAATCATTTTCCTCCAATCTACTGCTCTATATCATACGAAATTGTAAAGTTGCTTCCGTTGAAGCTGACATCTGCCATGCTTCCGCATACCACAGGCATCATCGGCGACATATGACCTATATCCAGATCCATGATGATTGGCACATTAAACTCTCTAAGCAGTGATGAAAGCGCCTGTCTGTGGTCTATGCCAAACATTTCCTCTCCGAAGTGCGCCGGGCGTCCGATAAGGAAGCCCTTTACATTTGAAAACCATCCTGCATTTTTCATCTGCCACATAGCCCTTCTCATGCCCATCACATTAAGGTCACAAGCCTCAAGGAACCATATGATACCATCATCACTGTAGCGCTCATTAAATTCCCTTACATGGTCAAACGATGTACCAAGCAGATTGATAAGACAATCCATGCAGCCACCAAGCAGCCTGCCTCTCATGGTAAGCCTGCTTTCCTTTGCCACCGCAGGAATAGAGCTGATGCACGACTTTTCGGTCAGGTTGTAGCCCACAAACGGAGCATTCTCATCCTTTATCGATTCCTTCTCCCACATAGGGTAATTGGTAAATGAAAGCTTCCTGCCACAAAGCAGATCAAACGCATCGGTAAGTGACTCATGCCACACCTCCATGCCAAAGCTGCCCGCACACGGCCCGTAAATACCTGCTGTATCTGCAATAGTAGCCTCCAAAAATGTGAAATTCGTGTTATCGGAATAGCCCATGTACCATTTCGGCTTTGACTGCTTCACGCGCTCAAAATCAATATAAGGCACTACCTCGCACATCAGCTCGCCACCACCACAGGATATAAGCACATCACTATCAACAGAAGCATAGCTCTCGTTCAGCTCTTCTGCGCACTTCTTAGGTGTATTGCTGATACCTATGCCACTGTCGCACCTGCAGTTAGGTCCCTCTATCGTCTTATAACCCCATGCTGTGAAACCTTTTAATGGCATTGTCAAATGCACTCCTGTACGGCTCTGTTGTACAGCCCATCGAAGGCGCCACAAAGCCTATTGTTCCTCTATCCTTTAGAAATTCAGGGTATCTCATGTTTCTATCATCCTATCACTATTATTTACATATCTAAGCTTCTGTCTGAAGTAAAATATGTAGGACTTTTATCATTTCTGTCAAGGTCATTTTACTGTCATAATTAAATGTCGTCGTGTACTGCACATGCTGTCTGTTGCACCAGTTGTATATATCATGCAGACTTATCGAATCAACATTCTTCATATTGTTCATAAACACCTTAACCTTTGAAAGCTCATCCTCACTGTCAATGTATAGATGAAAGATAGTATTCGGACATTCAATTATTATCTGCTGTTCTTCTATATTTTTTCACACTGTATCCTCTATTGAATGATGTATCCTGTGTGATTAAAAACATTATCGTCTGTCACACCGGGATGTGAGTAATAACAAAATATCGTAACCGTTCAGTACCTTCACAGTTAAAAAAATATCACATAACCATAGTACTACACCGGCGTCACAAAATCCAGTCATTTTTGCCTGCCAATTCTTACTATTTTATTAAGAAAAACGGTAAATATTATACTCCCTCACAGTCAAATGCCGGAATGAAGCTGTCCTTTGCCACGTCACCCTCCTGTATAAATGCATTCGTGATTCCTATTTCGAGGGCATAGTCAACAAGCCTTTCATACTCTCTCCTTGTCACTGTGCGGTTTATCTCAGGATAATCCTTTAGTGCAATCGGCGTAAACTGGCTCATCATGCTTATATATACGTGATCATGATATGTATCATACAGGTACTTAAGTACATCCTTTGCATCATTCACATGTCCCGGCAGTAGAAGCTGTCGCACAATAACTCCCTTTTGTATGAGTCCTGTCGAATCGTCAATCACGACATCCGGTTGCTGCCTGACCATCTCTGAAAGCGCCTGCTTTGCGACAGACGGATAATCATTTTGCCCTTGAATACCTTGCCGAAAGCGTACTGTCCATATATTTAAAATCCGGAAGATACACATCCACTATACCCTCAAGCAGCTTTAGCTCTGTCACATTTTCATATCCGCTCGTATTGTATATAATAGGAAGCTTCATGCCGCGGCTTTTTGCATCGTTTACCGCCCACACTATATCAGGGATATACTGCCCGGGTGTGACCAGATTGATATTATTTGCGCCTTTGTCAGCAAGTTCCATAAAGATATCACTCAGCCTCTCTTTACTGATTAGCTTTCCCGCTTTTCCGTCAGAAATCTCCCTGTTCTGGCAGAACACGCAGTGCAGGCTGCAGCCTGAGAAAAAAATCTGCCCCGCTCCTCTTTTTCCTGATATGCACGGCTCTTCCCCAGTAATGAAGCGCTGCTCGCGCCACCTTTATTTCAGATGAAACGCCACATACGCCTGTTTGTCCGGTGCTTCTGTTTATGCCACATTTTCTGGGACACAGTAAGCAATTTTTGTATTTATTCATATTTTTCATTTTAACCCTTGCTAAAAATAATGTTTGATACTACAATCTATATGATTAAAGGGTCAAAAGGTATCATCGATGCATGCTTGCATGCAATTCGATGTATACCTTAGTGACCCGCACTACACCGAGAAAGTAGCAATTTGCTGCGGGGACGCAGGAAATTAGCGGATTTCGAGGTGTAGTCAGATTACGTGAATGCGTAGCATGTAGTAATCTGATTAATCATCATTTTAAATTATATCATAACTATTCTTACAGAAGAGAATAGTTAAAATACACAATAAGGAGATTACAATGAATCAGTCAAACTGTATCGTCGCCCAGTCAGGCGGCCCAACTGTTGCAATCAACGCAAGCCTTGCAGGAGTCATCGCAGGAGTAAAAAGCTCTGAGAAATACGATATCTGCTATGGCGCCGTAAACGGAATACTCGGCATATTAAATGAGAATTATCTCAATCTGTCAGATATTTTTGCAGATGATGCTAACCTCGAAAAGCTCAAGACCACACCTGCCATGTATCTTGGCTCATGCCGCCACAAGCTCCCTGATTACAAGGATGATGATTCACCATATGTATACATCTTCCACCAGTTCGATAAGCTTTCTATAAAGGCTTTCTTTTACATCGGTGGAAATGATTCGATGGATACCGTATTAAAGTTATCCGATTATGCAAAAAAAAGTCAACAGTGATGTGAAAATTATAGGGATTCCAAAAATCCATCGACAATGATCTGTGCATGACAGACCATACTCCGGGATTTGGCTCTGCCGCCAAATATATCGCATCAAGCATGCTTGAGATAGCCCATGACACCTTTATCTATGCTGTTAAGAGTGTGACAATCGTTGAAATCATGGGACGTGACGCAGGATGGCTCACTGCCGCTTCCGCTCTCGCACGTAATGAGTACAATACAGCGCCTCAGTTCATCTATCTGCCTGAGGTGGATTTCGACAAGGACAAATTTGTTGCCGATATAAAAGAAGCCCTCGAGCACACTAACAATGTGATAGTTGCCGTATCCGAAGGAATACATGACGCAGACGGCTCATACATTACATCATCAAAGGCCGCATGTGACCAGTTCGGACACCAGCAGCTAAGCGGTGCCGGAAAAGCTCTTGAGTTCATCGTAAAGGAAAAACATCGGTGTCAAGGTTCGCTCTGTAGAGGTAAATGTGCTCCAGCGCTGTGCCTCACACCTTGCATCATTAACCGATATCGAGGAATCTTTTGCTCAGGGTAAAAAGGGTGTCATGATTGCAGCAGAGGGTGTGACCGCATCAATGGTATGCTTAAAGCGCATCTCAAATGATCCTTATCAGGTGGAATACACATATTCTGCTATCAAGGATATCGCAAACGAGGCCAAGTCTGTGCCAAGAGAGTGGATCAATGATGCGGGCAATGATGTGAAGCCTGAGCTTATCGAATACTTAAAGCCACTTATTCAGGGAGAAACCGCTGTAGCCTACAAGAATGGTCTGCCTGACTATATGGATGTGTCACATCTTCACAAATGTAACTGATTTTAGCTGCCGCCTACCCCCCGGTGTGGGCAGCAACAGCATATCTCCAAGGAGGTCGATTTACATGAAGAAAAAAGTGCTTATAACCTGCGCAGTTGTGCTTGGTGTGCTTTTGGCTGTTTATCTTGGCTTTGCCTTTTATTTTAGCAGCCACTATCTGTTCAACACAAAGATTAACTCTGTAAAATACGCAGGTAAAACTGCAAAAGAGGCATTAGAAAAAATACAGCCCTAAGCCGCGACTATCTGCTCACTATCACTGATAGAAAAGGCAACAGCTTTTCACTTAAGGGACCTGATTTTTCCTATGAATATGTCTCAAACGGTGACGAGGAGCAAATCCTAAAAAGCCAGAATGCTTTTACATGGCCTGTCAGTCTCTTCAAAGCTCAAAACTATACTCTAAAGGGTTCGTCCAAATATGACGATGCCGCTTTGGCGGAAAAGCTCAAGGCTCTTGATATTTTCAGTGATGACTACATTGAAAATCCGGAGGATGCCCACATCGAGATAAAAGACGGCAAATACGATGTGATTGAAGAGAAAAAAGGCTGCAAGCCGATATATGACAGCATCCTTGCCGAAGTAAAGGATGCCCTGGACAATGAGCTTCCAAAGCTTACCTTAAGTGATGACTGTTATGAAGCTCCAAAAATCACAAAAAATCAGTGATACTATCAAAAAGTGAAAAAGAAGCCCTCGACAAATACACTGCTTCAACCGTCACTTACAAAATTGAAGGTGCCGACGAGAAGCTTGACTCAGCCAAAATCCTTGATATGCTAAGCATCTCAGATGACGGCAGCGTGAGCATAGATGATGCCAAGGTCACTAAATATGTCCAGCAGCTTGCTTCCAAGTACAATACCTTCGGCCGCAAACGCTCATTCAAGACATCGTCCGGTGACACTATTGAAATAGGTGGTGGAGACTACGGATGGGTAGTCAGCAAGAAAATGAGAAAGCCCAGCTCCTTTCAGATTTAGAGGGAGGCAAGCCTGTAGAAAGAGAGCCTGTTTACGAGCAGACTGCTCTTCACCGCGGTGCTGACGACATAGGTAATACATACATAGAGATTGACTACACAAAGCAGCACATGTGGTATTACAAAGATGGTGCTCTCCAGATGGAGTCTGATTTCGTATCAGGTAATCTCGCCCGTCAAAATGGCTCTGTAGACGGTGTATACAAGATTGTTTACAAGCAGAGAAATGCTACTCTTGTCGGCGAGGGATACTCTTCTCCTGTCAGCTATTTCATGCCGTTTGCCTACAATATAGGTATCCATGATGCCAGCTGGCGTGATACCTTCGGAGGAACCATTTACAAAACCTCGGGCTCACACGGATGTATCAATGTGCCTCCTGCTTTTGCAGAGCAGCTGTTCAATGCTGTGGATAAGGGCACTCCTGTTGTTGCCTACTACAGAGAGGCTGTCACTCTGACAAACAATGCTGCAAAGATGTCCAATGCATACTCGTATGTGGCTCCTGATGCTGCGCAGTAAGTGTGGATTGCATTGTATTTTATAATACGGGAAGGCGACCGGCGCATGGGGATTGGCCCGCCCGGCAGAGGTGCTCCCGACGAGCTAACGCTACGCAGCTAAGGTACTGTACGAATTATGCTTTTTAGGGTTTCTATACTGACGAAACCGTCGAAACGCGCCGTCCATGGCGCGGTTTCTCCTTGCCCCGGCGTCCATGCCGGGGCATTTCTGCGTTTCATGGGCATAATTCTACAGTATCTAAGCCGCTGCGCTAGTCGCTCTCTCGGGAGCCCCTCTGCCGGGCGGGCCAATCCCCATGCGCTGGTCGCCTTCCCTTACTCTTTCGCT
>ENA-OQCV01000226-OQCV01000226.1-human-gut-metagenome-genome-assembly--contig:-NODE-226-length-16396-cov-4.008913_pt1 | contig 16396 bp, 20 predicted proteins | sample MGYA00242766_ERZ504592 | MGnify/ENA primary metagenome ERZ504592 (study PRJEB26092, sample SAMD00036315) | human gut metagenome | host: Homo sapiens | study: EMG produced TPA metagenomics assembly of...
ATGAAAAAGGACAAACTTCCGATTCCTGTCACTACGCTGGTCCTGATGATTGTCACGATTACTTATAAAGCGGTTCTGGTAGTGATCGGAATTTGTAATCTGGATTTTGGCAGAGGCTTTCTGGAAGGATATCTTGGCCAGTACATGTGGGTGTTTTACCTGGGTGTAGGTCTGAATATTTTCTGCGTTACTTTCATGATGATCCTTGTATTTGCACCTGGACTGGCGAAATGGATCATGGTAAAAGGTCTGAAACTTATTGAACATTTCCGTTTCCTTAAGCCAAAGACAACTCGGCTTGAGAAACTGGAAGCGTCTATGGATCAGTATCATGAAACTGCGGCTTTCTGGGCAAGTCACAAGCTGGTGATCCTGAAAGTGTTACTGATCACTATGGCGCAGAGGATTCTGTTATTTACAGTTACATACTGGGTATACCGTTCGCTGGGATTTCATGGATATTCCATCATAACCCTTACGATTTTGCAGTCTGTCATATCTGTCTCTGTTGATATGCTGCCTTTACCCGGAGGAATGGGAATCAGTGAGTCTCTTTATCTGGTGATGTTTGCACCGGTTTTCGGAGAAGCATTACTTCCTGCAATGCTGCTCAGCAGAGGAATTTCCTATTATGCACAGATGCTTATCAGTGCAGTGATGACCTGCGTGGCGTATTTCATAATAGGAAGAAAGAACAAGAAGAAAGTAGGGGGAGAAAATATGTTTTTAGGAATTTATGATTATACGGTAATATTGACTTATATAAGCCTGGGAATTTCCGTATTTGGAATTAGCAGGGCTCTGGAGGGGGATTTTAAGGTTGCGATTTTCTGTCTGGCACTTTCCGGACTGTGTGATATGTTTGACGGAAAGATAGCCAGAACAAAGAAGAACCGTACGGATGATGAGAAGAATTTCGGGATTCAGATCGATTCCTTATGTGATGTGGTCTGCTTTGGTATTTTTCCGGTAATGATCTGTTACTGTCTGGGTGTGAATACACTGGCGGGGATTGGGGCGCTTATTTTTTACAGTGTGGCATCTGTCATCCGCCTTGCATATTTTAATGTTTCAGAAACAAAGAGACAGAATGAGACTTCTGAGAACAGACAGTATTATCAGGGGCTTCCGATCACATCCATGGCGATCATCCTGCCGTTCCTTTATCTGATGAGAAGATATTGCGGACTCTATTTCCTGATCGTGATACATATTGCAGTAATTATCGTGGGACTGCTTTTTATTCTGGATATCAAGGTAAAAAAACCTCAGAATCCGGTACGTATCCTGCTGGTTGCAGTCGTGGCACTTGCACTTGCGAAGATGTTCCGTTTGATATAAAATAAATATAACTGTTGACTGGCCGCAGCGGTTCCCGGGAAACGGGGAGGCTGCGGTTATACTTTTATGGAGGGAAGATACGAATGAAGTATATTGACAGAAAAGGAAATATCACGATTGAAGAGAATGAGCAGGACAAATTCCTGCGGCATTTATATAATGACCGGGGTGGCAGACTCTGCCTGAAACTCCTGATCAGACCTTTCGTGTCAAAGGCAGCGGGAGTCCTGCTTAACACCAGACTTTCTGCCAGATTTGTACCGGATTTTGTAAAAAACAACAAGATTGACCTGAGCATTTACGAAAAACAGAACTTCTCTTCATGGAATGACTTCTTTATAAGGCGCATCCGAAAAGAAGAACGCCCGATCGATATGCGCGCAAAACATCCTGATCAGCCCCTGTGACGGGAAAACTTTCCGTACACAGGATCAGCTCAGACTCACGTTTCAGCATCAAAGATACAGAATATACAGCAGGACAGCTTCTGAAGAATAAGGCAATTGCTGAGAGATACACAGGCGGCTATGCGTTGATTTTCAGACTGACAGTAGATGACTATCATCATTACTGCTATGTGGCAGATGGAAGAAAATCTGCGAATGTAACTCTGCCCGGCAGTTTTCCACACAGTGAATCCTGCAGCAAACGATGTATATCCCATCTACAAAGAAAACGCCAGAGAATACACTCTGCTGAAAACAAAACAATTCGGAACCATCCTCATGATGGAAGTAGGCGCCATGATGGTAGGAAAAAGTCACAAATCTCCATAAAATCCTGCCACAGTAAAGAAAGGCCAGGAAAAAGGCAACTTCGAATTCGGAGGTTCCACAATAATCCTTCTCATCCAGCCGGGAAAAGTCCGTATTGATTATGATCTGATCGAGAATACAGAAGAGGGATATGAGACTATCGTAAAAATGGGCGAACGAATAGGAGAGTGCAGGAAGTTAAAAAATACAAAGAATCATTACGAAGGCACAATAGAGAATACCTGAACAGGTATTCGCATTTTATTAAAAGATAATAAAAGCATTTGTGAAGATGCAGAAAGGATATAATAATACTGTTGAATAAACGAAACTATCAGAAAGAACTGGAAAAACTTATAGATCAGGCGCAAAAAGATAACAAGATCCCAAGCCTGTTTCTCCACAGCTGCTGTGCACCCTGCAGCAGTTACGTACTGGAATACCTGTCAAAATATTTCAACATCACAGTATTCTACTACAACCCAAACATCTACCCGGAAGAAGAATATCGCAAACGAGTCCATGAAATTACCCGTCTTGTAAACTCCATGGAATCTGAACACCCTGTCAAACTGATAGAGGGTCACTACGACCCACAGGAATTCTTCCGGATGGCAAAAGGCCTCGAAGACGTACCCGAAGGTGGCGAACGCTGCTTCAAATGCTACCGTCTCCGCATGGAAGAAGCAGCAAAACTGGCAGAAGAGGGCGGCTATGACTATTTTTACCACCAACCCTTTCCATCAGCCCTCTGGAAAAACGCAGCCAAGATCAACGAAATCGGTGAAGAACTGGCAGAAATCTACCACGTCCAACACCTCCCATCCGACTTCAAGGAAAAAAAACGGCTACAAACGTTCTATTGAGCTCTCCCACGAATACGACCTCTACCGTCAGAACTACTGCGGTTGCGTCTATTCCCGAAGAGAGGCTGAAAACAGAAAATAAAGCAGTAACCACAATTATGTAACATATAGCCAATACCCAGTGAAGAAAAAGAAGGTGTGTTGGGGCGCATTTGAGGGTTCTTGTAATTCTTGGTATTCGGGAATCTGCGTTATGAGCCGACCGTCTCACGTGTCTGAGCGAAGTTTGCAACGGAGCGAGTTTGAGAGGGCGGCTCATGGTTTTAGCAGATTCCCGAATGCCTTAGAATTACAGGGTTCCGAAACTAAGCACCAACACACCTTCTTTTTCTTCACGTACCTTTTGAATGATTCCAAACTAACTACTTTGCAATACTGAAAAAATATGTTACACTAACACGTAAAAGCAATAATACCAAAAATAAAGAAGAAACGAGGAATAACACAATGGCACAGCTTTGGGGGCGGACGTTTCACAAAAGAAACAGACAAACTTGTATATAACTTCAACGCATCCATCTCTTTTGACCAGAAATTCTATGAGCAGGACATCAGAGGCAGCAAAGCACACGTAGCAATGCTCGCCAGACAGGGGATCCTGACAGCAGAAGAAAAAGATCAGATCGAAGCAGGTCTTGACGGAATCCTTGCAGATGTAAGATCCGGCAAACTCGAAATCACATCCGAATATGAAGATATCCACAGCTTTGTCGAAGCAAACCTTATCGACAGAATCGGTGATGCAGGCAAGAAACTTCACACAGGAAGAAGCCGTAACGACCAGGTAGCCCTTGACATGAAACTCTATGTAAGAGATGAGATTGACGAGACAGACGAACTGGTAAAGAAACTTCTCGAAGCACTTCAGAAGATCATGGAAGAGAATGTCCACACATACATGCCAGGCTTCACACACCTCCAGAAAGCGCAGCCGGTCACACTGGCTCACCACGTAGGTGCATACTTTGAAATGTTCGTACGTGACAGAAGCAGACTTGCAGATATCCGTAAGAGAATGAACACCTGTCCTCTGGGTGCAGGCGCACTGGCAGGAACCACCTATCCACTTGACAGAGAATATACAGCACAGCTTCTCGGTTTCGACGGCCCGACCAGAAACAGCATGGACTCTGTATCAGACAGAGACTATGTGATTGAGCTTCTGTCCGCATTCTCCACAATTATGATGCATATGAGCCGTTTCTGCGAAGAGATCATCATGTGGAACTCCAATGAATACCGCTTCGTAGAGATTGACGACGCCTACAGCACAGGCAGCAGTATCATGCCTCAGAAAAAGAACCCGGATATCGCAGAACTTGTAAGAGGAAAAACAGGTCGTGTATACGGAGCATTAACATCTATCCTTACAACCATGAAGGGAATCCCTCTTGCATACAACAAAGATATGCAGGAAGACAAAGAACTTACATTTGATGCCATTGACACTGTAAAAGGATGTCTTGCCCTCTTCACAGGCATGATCTCTACTATGCAGTTCAACAAACAGAATATGGAAGCAAGTGCAAAGAATGGCTTTACAAATGCTACAGATGCAGCCGATTATCTGGTAAATCATGGAGTACCTTTCCGCGATGCACACGGCATTGTAGGCCGTCTGGTGCTTACCTGTATTGATAAAGGGATTTCTCTGGATGAACTCCTCTTGAAGAATATAAAGCCATCAGCCCGGTATTCGAGAACGATATTTACGAAGCGATCAGTATGAAAACCTGTGTGGAAAAACGTATGACCATCGGTGCACCGGGACCTGACGTGATGGAGAAAGTGATCGCTGAGAACAAAAATATCTGGAAGAAATTAAAAAAAATGCTTGCAATTTATTTTGGATTTGTTATAGTATGTACAAGAAAGACAGATGTACGCAATATAAGGACACCTGGATAAAAATGTCCGCGAAAGGGTAGAGACGCGGGCAGAAGATAAAGAGGAGAAAGATATTATGAGTGAAAAGCTTAGAGTCGGTATTTTAGGTGCTACAGGTATGGTAGGTCAGAGATTTATCTCTCTGCTTGAGAATCATCCATGGTTTGAAGTTGTAACTGTAGCTGCAAGTCCGAGAAGTGCAGGAAAGACATACGAAGAGGCAGTTGGCGGAAGATGGAAAATGGATACTCCAATGCCGGAGGGTGTCAAGAATCTTGTTGTTATGAACGTAAACGAAGTAGAGAAGGTTGCTGCAACAGTTGATTTCGTATTCTCTGCTGTAGATATGTCAAAAGAAGAGATCAAGAAGATCGAAGAAGAATATGCTAAGACAGAGACACCGGTTGTTTCCAACAACAGTGCTCACAGATGGACACCGGATGTACCGATGGTAGTGCCGGAAATCAATCCGGAACACTTCGATGTAATCGAATCCCAGAAGAAACGTCTCGGAACAACACGCGGATTTATCGCTGTTAAACCAAACTGCTCTATCCAGAGCTATGCTCCTGTATTAACTGCATGGAAAGAGTTCGAGCCATATGAAGTAGTTGCTACTACATATCAGGCAATCTCCGGAGCAGGTAAGACATTTAAGGACTGGCCGGAAATGGTTGGAAACATCATCCCATACATCGGCGGCGAGGAAGAGAAGAGTGAGAAAGAGCCATTAAGAATCTGGGGTAAAGTAGAAGACGGTGTGATCAAACCTGCTACAGAACCGGTTATCACATGTCAGTGTATCCGTGTACCGGTACTGAACGGACATACAGCAGCTGTATTCGTTAAATTCCGTAAGAACCCTACTAAAGAGCAGCTTATCAAAGCATTAGTAGAGTTCAAGGGACTTCCACAGGAATTAGAACTTCCAAGTGCTCCGAAGCAGTTCATCCAGTATCTGGAAGAGGACAACCGTCCGCAGGTTACAGAGGATGTAAACTTCGAACATGGCATGGGCGTATCTGTAGGACGTCTTCGTGAAGACACCGTATATGACTGGAAATTCGTAGGACTTTCCCACAATACAGTCAGAGGTGCAGCAGGCGGAGCAGTTCTCTGTGCTGAAACCTTAAAAGCAAAAGGATATATCCAGGCGAAATAATTTATAGAAAATAATAAAAGAGGTGCCGGTAACGGTGCCTCTTTTTATGAGGACACGACGGATTATGAAAGAAAAAGTTCTGACAACAGTGGTGACTTTTGAAACTACCACTCAGGCAATTGCCATGGAAAGGGAATGTAAGAAAAACAAATTTACAGGCAGACTGATCCCTGTGCCAAGAGAAATATCAGCTTCCTGCGGCCTTGCGTGGAAATGTGGGGAACAGAACGAAGAAGAAACAGCTTCCTATATGAAGGAACAGGATCTGGAATATGAAAAGATTTATAGGATTCTTGCGTAAAATGGAAAGATTTATAGGAATACCTGATATATGGTAAACGGTTCACATTTTGACGGATATGTGAAAACATGATACAATGATAGCACTGAATCTCTTGTTATAGAAGATATGTAACTATTCGGCAGTCTGTCGGCTGTGAAAGTACGTTACTGTTCACTCCGTTTACAGTAACGAAAGTATTGAACAGTTACGAGGAGATTCTGAATATGGAGATCAATTGGGGTGAACTGACTTATGGGAAATGAAATGCAAAAAAAGTGAAGTGCATCTTACACAGCTTGCCAGTGCAGCCGGATGCGGTGCTAAGATTGGCCCGAAAGTTCTGGCGCAGGTAGTAGGCAAACTTCCAAAATTTACAGATCCGATGCTTCTGGTAGGTCCGGAGACATCAGACGATGCAGCAGTATACAAGATTAATGATGAACTGGCAATGATCCATACAGTAGACTTTTTTCCGCCAGTAGTGGATGATCCGTATATGTACGGGCAGATCGCGGCAGCCAATGCACTGAGTGATGTCTATGCAATGGGCGGTGTTCCGAAACTGGCATTAAATGTGGTAGCATTTCCAAACTGCCTTGGTCCGGAAGTACTGGAGCAGATTCTGCGCGGCGGTGCAGATAAGGTCATGGAAGCCGGAGCAGTCCTTGCAGGCGGGCATACTATCAATGATAAAGAACCGAAATACGGACTCTGTGTAACTGGTTATGTGCATCCGGACAAAATGTGGAAAAATTACGGCGCAGAAGAAGGAGACATCCTTATTCTTACCAAACCGCTGGGCTGTGGAATCCTTAACACTGCCATTAAGGCAGAAATGGCGTCTCAGGAAGAAATTGAGAGAGTCCAGAAGATCATGGCGAAGCTGAACAAATATGCAGCAGAGATTGCATCTAAATACACGATCCACAGCTGTACCGACGTAACAGGATTCAGTCTTGCAGGTCACAGTCTGGAAATGGCAAAAGGCAGCCGGAAAACCCTGGTGATCCAGTCTGAGAAACTTCCGATCATTGAGGGTGTTGAAGAATATGCGCAGATGGGGCTGATCCCTGAAGGTGCATACAGAAATCGTGATTTCGCAGGCGATGAAGTACGAAGTGAGATTAAGGAACTCTGGATGGAGGATCTGGTATTTGATCCGCAGACATCCGGCGGACTTCTGCTTGCAGTACCGGCAGAAGAAGCCGATGCCCTTGCAGAAGAGCTTGCAGGTATGGATATCTTCGGCGGTGTTATCGGATATGTAACAGAATTGCAGGATAAAGCAGTTGTATTTGAATAAAAAAATTCAGCTTTACTTTCAGACATGCTCTGCACGCCTGCGGAGATCTTTCTTGTCTTTTGCGCTCTGCCGAACTGTCTCGATTGCATTAGTATATGGAATTGCTATAAAAATTCTTCGAATATAATGGAACATAATTACAAATCGTTACTGTTCACTCTGTTCACAGTAACGTAGCCAAAATTCATTCCAGATTGCCTGCGGCAATGGAATTTTGGCTTGTATGTCTCGGGATTTTGGCATATTCATGCCAAAACACCTCGCGGATAGTGGTGTGTGAACAGTAACTACAAATCTGAAGAATATTCTTGAATTGTTTGACGATTTCGGTTGTGAAACAGATATTCAGGTGATATAATGTTCTCAATAAAATACATTGCGGAGGTGTAGTTATGAATTACGAAGATGTACAGAAAGTGTCAAACGCGGCGAAAGCCAAGAGTAACCTGGTGAATACCAATTTTTTCAAGTACTTTATACGTGCGGTTATGGCGGGATTTTTTATTGATGTGGCCATGATCTACAGTAATGTAGTTGGAAACGTATTCTCCAAGACCATGCCTGAATGGGGAAAATTTATGGGGGCATTAGTATTCTCCATTGCAGTGCTCCTGATCAGCTTTGTAGGCGGCGAGCTTTTTACAGGAAATAATATGGTAATGGCGTTCGGAGCCTATGATAAACAGGTAAGCTGGAAAGAGGCCGGTAAGGTATGGGGAGTAAGTTACCTTGGAAACTTTGTCGGATGTGCAATTTTAGCATTGCTGTTTGTATGGGCCGGAGCGTCCGGAACAGCAGATTATTTTGCAGGATTTATCGGAAACAAGCTGAGTGTTCCGCTCGGACAGATGTTTTTCAGAGCAGTACTCTGTAATTTCTTCGTCTGTCTTGGTGTGCTCTGTGGTATGAAATTAAAGAGTGATGCAGGAAGATTCCTGATGATCGTTATGTGTATCTCAGGATTCGTTGTAAGCGGATTTGAGCACTGCATCGCAAACATGGGAATCTTTGTTACCGCATACTGTCTGGTACCTGGATTATCCCTTGGAGCCATGGTAAAGAGCATGGTAGTAGTAACTTTAGGAAATATGGTGGGCGGTGCCCTGTTGCTGGCATGGCCGCTCAGAAAGATGAGTGCAGATAAATAATATGTCAAAAGCTTTATACATAGCCGAAAAGCCCAGTGTGGCACAGGAATTCGCAAAAGCTTTGAAAATTAACGGACAAAGACGGGATGGCTACCTGGAATCTCAGGACAGCGTGGTGACCTGGTGTGTGGGACATCTGGTCACCATGAGCTACCCGGAAAAATATGATATCAAATATAAAAGGTGGAGTTTAGATACCCTGCCTTTTTTCGCCGCGCGAATTTAAATATGAAGTGATTCCCGGAGTGCAGAAGCAGTTTGAGATTGTCAAAGGACTGCTTAACCGTGAGGATGTGGACACCATTTACGTGTGTACCGACTCCGGACGTGAGGGGGAATACATTTACCGTTTGGTGGCACAGATGGCAGGTGTTCATGGAAAAAAAGAAAAGAGAGTCTGGATCGACTCTCAGACAGAAGAAGAGATCATGAGAGGAATCAGAGAGGCAAAAGATCTGTCAGCATATGACAATCTTTCTGCTTCAGCTTATCTTCGGGCGAAAGAAGACTATCTCATGGGAATTAAATTTTTCCCGTGTACTGACACTGCGTTATGGAAACAGTGTGTCAAATTATTTAAATACGAAATATCAGGCCATTTCCGTAGGACGGGTTATGACCTGTGTACTTGGAATGGTAGTGCGAAGAGAACGCGAGATCCGTGCGTTTGTGAAAACTCCGTTTTACCGCGTACTCAGCAGCATTGCCCTTGAGGGAGAAAACTTTGAGGGAGAGTGGAGAGCTGTGGAAGGCAGCAGATATTTCCAGACTCCTTATCTGTATAAAGAGAACGGATTTAAAGAGAAAGCCTATGCTGAAAAACTGATACAGGAGCTGTCTGTGAGTCAGCCGTTGAAATGTACAGTAGAGAAAATCGAGCGGAAAAAAGAGAACAGGAATCCGCCGCTTTTATTTAACCTGGCGGAGCTTCAGAATGTGTGCTCCAAGCTGTTCAAGATCAGCCCGGATGAGACATTAAAAATCGTACAGGAACTGTATGAAAAGAAACTGGTCACTTATCCCAGAACAGATGCCCGTGTATTGTCTACTGCGGCTGCGAAGGAAATTTATAAGAATATTTCCGGACTGCGTAATTATGAACATACAGCGGAAATCGCACAGCACATTATTGAACAGGGAAATTACAAAAATCTGGCAAAGACCAGATATGTTAATGATAAGCAGATCACAGACCATTATGCAATCGTACCCACAGGCCAGGGCTTAAACGCATTGAGAAGTGTTTCTCTTACTGCGCAGCGTGTATATGAGACCATTGTCAGAAGGTTTGTATGTAATTTTTTATCCTCCTGCAGTATATCAGAAGATCAGTCTTGTGACAAAAATTCAGAATGAGAGCTTCTTTTCTTCATTTAAAGTACTGCTGGATGAAGGGTACTTAAAAGTTGCCACAAATTCTTTTGCGAAGCGAAAAGCAGCAGATGCCATGAGTGGTGGAAACAGAGCCGGCGCAGCCGGCAATGAGGGAAGTGAAGAGGAAGATCCGGATACAGGAAAAAACGGCGGGAACAAAGCTGATGATTCGGCTGAGGATATGGCGTGTGATACCAGACTTCTTGCCGCATTGCAGAACCTGAAAAAAGGTGATATACTCTCTGTGGACAGTTTGAGTATCAAAGAGGGCGAGACATCGCCGCCAAAGCGTTATAATTCCGGTTCTATGATTCTTGCAATGGAGAATGCAGGTCAGCTGATCGAGGACGAAGAGCTTCGTGCCCAGATTAAAAGCTGCGGAATCGGAACCAGTGCCACCAGAGCGGAAATTCTTAAGAAACTGTGCAATATCAAATATCTGGCACTCAATAAGAAAACCCAGGTGATCACTCCAACCCTTCTTGGAGAGATGATCTTTGATGTGGTAAACTGCTCCATCAGACAGCTTCTGAACCCGGAACTGACTGCAAGCTGGGAAAAAGGACTGAATTATGTGGCAGAGGGCAGTATTACAGAACAGGAATATATGGATAAGCTGGAACATTTTGTGCGCCTTCGCACCAGACAGGTGGAGGACAGCAATATCCAGCCATATCTGAGACAGTTCTTTGATGCTGCAGCAGTGAATTATAAGGATTCATCTGAAAAAAACAGTGCGAAAACAACAGGCAGATCAACGTCCGCAACGGGACGATCACGTACCTGCAGAAAGCCGTCTGCTTCAAAGTAGTATGCATTTGTGACAGATAAAAGAAAACATGTCATCATAGCGAGAGAAAAGAGGAAAATATTATGTTAAAAGATTTTACAATTGCAAACCTTCTGGATCTGAACGAAACAATCGCAAAGGATTTATTTGAAGGAAAAACATATCCATGGGAAGTATTACCGGAGATCGGAGATTTCATTCTGAAACTGGGACAGACCTTAAGTGAAGAAGAATACGACCACCCGTCAGAAGATGTATGGATCGCCAAGAGTGCCAAAGTAGCACCTACAGCCTGCATCAACGGTCCGGTTATCATAGGTAAAGAAGCAGAAGTACGCCACTGTGCATTTATACGCGGAAAAGCAATTATAGGTGAGGGTGCAGTAGTAGGTAATTCTACGGAATTAAAGAATGCGGTACTTTTCAACAAGGTACAGGTTCCGCACTACAATTATGTAGGCGATGCAGTTCTCGGCTACAAATCCCATATGGGCGCAGGTTCCATCTGTTCCAATGTAAAATCTGACAAGAAACTGGTAGTTGTAAAAGACGGTGACGAGAAGATTGAAACAGGCCTGAAGAAATTCGGCGCAATGCTGGGTGACAACGTAGAAGTAGGCTGCGGCTCCGTATTAAATCCCGGAACTGTGATCGGACGCTGCTGCAACATTTACCCACTTTCCTCAGTAAGAGGCTGCGTACCTGCAAATCACATTTATAAGTCAAAAACAGAAATTGCAGAAAAGAAAAGTTGAAAATATAGAAGAGGCAGGTTGTATGAAGGATATTATTTCAGTCATACAGCCTGCCCTTTTATATTTTTATGTCTGTTTGAGATAGAAGATATTTGTTGTACCTGATATTACATATGAAATAAAAGTTTTCTCAGGATTACCAGAATGGTAATGTGCACCGGATAAAACCAGTAAAAAATCATATTTCAGAAATTTTCCTTTTACAAATCCACGTTCACCATTGTACATATTAATGGAAAGAAAAGCAAAGCAGGCTTTCCATTCATAGTAAAGCCAGCAGCTTCCGATGATCGCCTGGGCGGTTTTATCGTTGCGGAACCAGTACATGATCAGCAGGAATACAAATCCCCGCCATCCGTAATCTGCCTTCAGAAACACAGAGACAGTCAGCAGTGCCAGCACGCAGACAAGCTGCATTTTCTGATTATCCCAGAAGTATTCCAGGGCACAGAATGCCAGGTATCCCAGAAACAGGGTGAAAAATACATTCTGTTTTTCATATCTCCAGGTGTTGGTAAACATGAAGTTCCATGGAATCTCAGAGATACATGCAAATAGAAACAGATTCAGGCCATATTTCTTACGGTTATGTGTATGCAGAAATCCTTCCACTAACAGAAAACAGAAAATTGGAAAAGCGGCCCTGCCGATATCCCGGAAAAATCCGATACCAGCTGTAATCCACGCCGCCGAAACTGAAAAGGGTTGCAGTTGTGGCAGGATAATTATACAGGATCATTAAGCCGGTATGGTCAATCAGCATCAGGGTGATAGCAATTAATTTTAAAGCGCTTCCGCTCAGAACCTGAAATTTTGCAGGGAGAAAGGAAGCAGGTAACTTTGTTGTCATAATAGAAATCCCTTCATTAATAGAAATTAGAACTATTTTACCACAAAAAAATTCAAAGATGGTTAAAAATTTTCACAATTTATGACTGGACGAATCAGCACTTTTGTGAGAAAATAACACTAGGTTGTTAGGCATACTCCTCTGAAGTCATTCAGCAGACATCAGAGTTTTACCCTGTGCAGTTCATTCAGCAGTTCTGTACAGCGGCGAGTATAACAACATGAAGTTAATCTATACTTGAAAGGAGTTTTACAATGATTTATTCACGCGAAGTAGAAGAAATGTGCCCAGTTGCACAGGGCGTTCATCATGGCGCCGCTCCAATCCCAGAAGAAGCTAAATGGGTACAGGCAAAAGAAGTCAAAGATATTTCCGGTCTTACACACGGTGTTGGCTGGTGTGCACCACAGCAGGGTGCCTGCAAGCTTACATTAAATGTTAAAGAGGGTATCATCCAGGAAGCACTGGTTGAGACTATCGGATGTTCAGGTATGACTCACTCTGCAGCTATGGCTTCCGAGATTCTTCCGGGACTTACAGTTATGGAGGCACTGAACACTGACTTAGTTTGTGATGCGATTAATACAGCTATGAGAGAACTCTTCCTTCAGATCGTTTATGGACGTACACAGTCTGCATTCTCAGAAGAAGGACTTCCAGTAGGTGCTGGACTTGAAGACCTTGGTAAAGGACTTCGTTCTCAGGTTGGTACAATGTATGGAACTCTGAAAAAAGGACCTCGTTACCTTGAAATGGCAGAAGGTTATGTAACAGGTATTGCTCTTGATGCAGATGATGAGATCATCGGATATCAGTTCGTAAGCCTTGGAAAAATGACTGATTTCATCAAAAAAGGCGATGACCCGAATACTGCATGGGAAAAAGCAAAAGGTCAGTATGGCCGTGTTGCAGACGCTGTTAAAATTATCGACCCAAGAAAAGAATAATTTAGGAGGTAACAGGAAATGGCTTTATTTGAATCATATGAGAGACGAATTGACAAGATCAATTCTGTTTTAAACAGCTATGGCATTGCTTCTATCGAAGAAGCTGAGAAAATCACAAAAGACGCAGGTCTTAATGTATACGATCAGATCAAAGGCATTCAGCCAATCTGTTTCGAGAACGCTTGCTGGGCATACACAGTAGGTGCTGCAATCGCAATCCAAAAAAGGATGCAAGAAAGCAGCAGATGCAGCAGCAGCTATCGGTGAAGGACTTCAGGCATTCTGTATTCCTGGATCCGTTGCTGATACACGTAAAGTAGGTCTTGGACATGGTAACCTTGGCAAGATGCTTCTTGAAGAAGAAACAGAGTGCTTCTGCTTCCTGGCTGGACATGAGTCCTTCGCAGCAGCTGAAGGTGCTATCGGTATCGCTGAGAAAGCTAACAAAGTTCGTCAGAAACCATTACGTGTTATCCTGAACGGTCTTGGAAAAGATGCTGCTCAGATCATCTCCCGTATCAACGGCTTTACATATGTAGAGACAGAATACGATCCATACAAGAACGAAGTTAAAGAAGTATTCAGAAAAGCATACTCCGAAGGACTTCGTGCAAAAGTTAACTGCTACGGCGCTAACAGCGTTCCGGAAGGTGTTGCTATCATGTGGAAAGAAGACGTTGACGTTTCTATCACAGGTAACTCCACAAACCCGACACGTTTCCAGCATCCAGTTGCAGGTACATACAAGAAAGAACGTCTTGAAGCAGGTAAGAAATACTTCTCAGTTGCTTCAGGTGGTGGTACAGGACGTACACTTCACCCAGACAACATGGCAGCAGGTCCAGCTTCCTACGGTATGACAGATACATTAGGACGTATGCACTCTGATGCACAGTTCGCTGGTTCTTCTTCTGTACCGGCTCACGTAGAGATGATGGGTCTCATCGGCGCTGGTAACAACCCGATGGTTGGTATGACAGTTGCAGTAGCTGTTTCCATCGAGGAAGCTGCTAAGGCTGGAAAGTTCTAATCAAACCTTTTTAATCAAAGAGTCAACAAACCTAGAAAGTACCGTAGTTCCAAGGGCTGCGGTACTTTTCTTAGTTTAGATCAAAAAATGAGAAAGTAATTTGAGACACGGTGAGAAGCCTTGAAAATGGCAAGATAGGCAAACAGGTAGGTAACAAGTAGGCAACAGAGCGAAGGAAACAAAAATGAAGAGCCGATCACAGGAAAAGAAATGCCGCAACCACAAGGGTTACGGCATTTTTTTCTAGTGTGCCGAGCATGGCACTAATCTTACTGGTGAAAGTCCAGTCACGGGTATTTACCGCCAAGTGTAGTGAACCACAAGTCGGTACCAGTAATGGTATGGATGAAGGTAGAAAAAAGCGGCTTTTCAAGCCGCTTTTTCTGCATAGTTAAATATGTTAAATAAAAAAGATTGTTGAAAAAATATTACATATATGATACAATATGTTAACATAAACGTAACATGATAACGAGGTATAATGATGGAAAGAAGGCAAAGTATTATGAGAAGGAGAGGCAAAACATTTTTATCGCTGTTTCTTTCTGCTGTGATCGTTACCGGTCAGCCGGTATTGGCAGCCGATTTTTCTGCTGGAGAGGAAACATTTATTTCGGAAACCACAGAGCAGGAAGGCGATGTATCGGAAGCTTCAGCTATTTTCGAGGATACTGTGGATTCAGACAGTGAAATGAGATATGATAAATATGAGGCGACAGTTTCTAGTGAAATCCTTGATTTGGGACAGACTGGAGTAAACGGCAGTGGTTGGGGGTGGGAAAGGCTAGAGATAAAAAATACAGGCACAGAGGCTTGGCATATCAAATCTATCTCAGAATTGAATGATTTTACACTTGAGCCGTTTGATTATCCGTTTCAGGGAAGGTTTCCAATGGAAGTTGGGAATAAGGTTAAGCCCGGAGAAGCTGTTGCAGCGGATATTTATGTAAAGAAAAATCTTTCTCCGGGAATTCATGAAGAAACCTTTGTCATGGAAACAGAAGAAGGCATTCAGGCGAAGTGTAGGATACGGGTTCTTATTCGCGGCGCATCTGATCAGGATTATGAGGTGAACTGCAGACCGAATAGCGGTACGAGATTTCTCACAATTACCCCTGAAGAATACGACTGGTGGGATAATACAGATCCGGATCCGGATATGTTTATGTGTCCAAAACGCAGTATATGGATATATAACAATGGAAAAAATCCTGTTACGGTTGATTTTGAGAATACGGAACATTTCTGGGCGTACCTTGATGATTATGAAACGGGGGTTATTATGCCCGGAGAAGGTACAACGGTTTATCTTCGTCCGAAAAATGGAAGAACAGGTAGCTACTGATATTTTAAGGTTTCCATCACAGGAGGAATAGAATTATCTTATATAATTTCCCAGAATTGTCCTCATATTGCACCGCCTTATCCGGAAGGAGCAACGATAAAAGATGTGAAAGTACAGGGGTCAACTATTAAGGCAGTGGCTTATGACTGCGCAAACAGCGAAGGTTTCGATGCGGTTCTGACAAAGAAAAGCTGGGGTGACAAACCTGAGAATTATGTGAAGGTGGCGAAGAATCAGGATGCAAAGACCATCACCTTTACAATGTAAAAACGGGACGTATTATCTGGGAATCCATGCGTACAACAGGGATTATTATGATGGAAAAGTGTCTGGGAAAAGGTTTGGGGCATGGAGTTATCCAGTAAAAGTAGTAGTAAAGAACGGAATTCCCACAGAGAGGGTGAAGATTAAAACTGTAAAAAACAAGTAAAGGAGCTGTGTCTGTAACAGTTGGCGTACCAAAAGGATTTGCAAGAGCAGATATGGAGCTGAGATCTACAGGCGGAACCACCGTATATAAACGGAACAATCGGACAACCTATACAAGGATTACAGGCGTG
>ENA-OQCV01000227-OQCV01000227.1-human-gut-metagenome-genome-assembly--contig:-NODE-227-length-16342-cov-2.744064_pt1 | contig 16342 bp, 14 predicted proteins | sample MGYA00242766_ERZ504592 | MGnify/ENA primary metagenome ERZ504592 (study PRJEB26092, sample SAMD00036315) | human gut metagenome | host: Homo sapiens | study: EMG produced TPA metagenomics assembly of...
TTATCGCTTTCCGTAAATTCCACTTTGCGGACAATAGTAACTGGATTTATCTGCATAAGAATATGCGCGTCTATGCCAATATTGATATGGACAGCGACGATGGTCTGTGTTTCCGTATGCAATCCGACAAGAATGATACCCTTTCCTTGCAGAATATAAACGTAGAACTGAGCCGATTGCGCTTGGATGAACTTACGGAGGTACTTCCTTATATGCCCCGGCTTACGGGATTGTTCTCCGCCGAAGCAAATTATATACAGACTGCCACTTCCCTGCAGGTGTCCGCCGAAGCCAATGTAGAGAAACTGACCTACGAACGCCAACCGGTTGGAGACATCGGCCTGGGGGCTACCTGGTTGCCGGGCGACAAGAATACGCACTATCTGAATACCTATTTTACATATGATAATGAAGAAGTGATGACCGCCGACGGTATCTTGACGCAGAAGAACGGAAAGGATACCCTGGAAGTGTCCACCCGTTTCGAGCATTTTCCATTGAAGATGGCCAATGCATTCATCCCTGACCAAACGGTGGCCTTTACCGGAGATATTGATGGAGGGCTTTATATTTATGGTTCGCTGGACAAGCCTCAAATGCATGGTGATATTGTTTTGGACAGTGTGTCTGTCTATGCACGCCAGGCGGGAGCACGTTACTGGTTCGACAACCGTCCGGTACAGATAAAGGACAATCAGTTGATATTTGATAAGTTTGCCATTTATACCACCAGCAAGAATCCGTTTACGATTGACGGTAAGGTTGATTTCCGGAATATGGAGCGTCCTACTGCCAACCTCAATCTGCTGGCAGAGAACTATACGTTGCTGGATGCACCGCGTACTCGCGAAAGTCTGGTGTATGGAAAGGTGTTCGTCGACTTGCATGCCACGGTGAAGGGGCCGCTTGACGGGCTCACGATGCGTGGAAACATGAATTTGCTGGGCAATACCAACGTAACCTACGTGTTGACCGATTCCCCTTTAACGGTGGAAGACCGTCTCAGCGGGCTGGTTACCTTTACCTCGTTCACCGATACGACGTCGGTAAAAGCGGATGAGGTTCCTGCCATGTCTTTGGGAGGATTGGAAATGTATATGTCCGTCCATATTGACGATGCTGTCCGTCTTCGTGCTGACTTGAGTCCCGACCGCAGCAAATACATCGAACTGGAAGGTGGCGGTGATTTGAATATGCAGTATACTCCCCAAGGGGATATGAGCCTTACCGGACGCTATACCCTTTCGGGTGGCGTCATGAAATATTCGCTGCCTATCATCCCGTTGAAGGAGTTCCAGTTCAATCCCGGCAGTTATGTGGATTGGCGGGGGAATATTATGAATCCTACGCTGAGTCTGAAGGCTACGGAACGTATGCGTGCTTCTGTGGCCGATGGTGACGGGGACGGTTCGCGCATGGTGAACTTCGATGTTTCCATTTCCATCAAGAACAGGCTTGACGCTCCCGATTTGATATTCGATATTTCGGCGCCCGAAGATGCCGCAGTAGAGAATGAGCTGCAGGCAATGGGTGCAGAAGAGCGTAGCAAGCAGGCCATTGCCATGCTTGCCACGGGTATTTACTTGAACAGTGGTGCCAAAGGAGGAGGTTTGTCAATGGGAGCTGCCTTGAACTCAGTGCTTCAGAGCCAGATAAACTCCTTGGCGGGAGGTATAAAAGGTGCCAATATCAGTGTAGGTGTGGAAGACCGTACCTCTGCTGAAACGGGCGACACGCAAAAATGACTTCAGTTTCCGTTATTCCCAGCGTTTCTTCAACGACCGTGTACAGATAGTCATCGGTGGAAAAGTGTCCACCGGGGCCAATGCCACGAACGATGCGGAATCATTCATTGACAATATATCGCTGGAATACCGTCTTGATGCGTCGGGTACTCGATATGTCCGTGTATTCCATAATAAAAACTACGAAAGCATACTCGACGGTGAGATAACCGAAACGGGTGTCGGCCTTGTGCTGCGCCGGAAGATGGACCGATTGAGTGAACTCTTCATCTTCAGGAAGAAAAAGATAAAACCGGAGGCTGAAAACAGCGATATGAAAAAGTAGGAATGTGATATGAAACGACTGATATTATATATTGCAGGATTGATATTTCTGGCAGGTTGCTCCACCACGAAGCACTTGCCCGAGGGGGAGATACTCTATACCGGCCAAAAGCCGATGATTGTATTGAACCGCAGTGAAACGTCTGTTGGTGAGATTGCTATGGAAGAGGTGGAAGCCGCCCTTGCTACGGCACCGAACAATTCGTTGCTGGGAAGCTCTACTATCCGCTATCCCTTTCCTTTCGGACTGTGGATTTACAATGGTTTCCAGAAGTATGAGAAGGGATTCGGAAAGTGGATATTCAATAAATTTGCCGCCACTCCGGTGCTTATGTCTACGGTGAATCCCGATATACGCCAGAAGGCGGCGGTTAACTTGCTGCGCGATTATGGCTATTTCAACGGAAGCGTCAGCTACAAGACATTTATCGACCCGAAGGACTCGCTGAAGGCAAAGTTGCAATATACGGTGAACATGCGTAACCCCTACTTTATAGATACGGTATATTATCGTGGTTTCAGCGAGCGTACCACTCGCATTATGGAGCTGGGACGCCGACGTTCCCTTATCAGTTCGGGAGAACAATTCAATGTGGCTGATTTGGATGGGGAGCGTACCCGTATCAGTACCCTGCTGCGTAATGTGGGCTGTTATTATTTCCGTCCCGACTACCTGACCTATCAGGCCGATACCATGATAGTTCCCAATGGGCATGTCCAGATGCGCTTGATTCCCGTTCCCGGTATGCCAAAGGTAGCCGAGAAGCAGTTCCTGTGGGGCGTAAATCCGTCTATCTTCTTGGAAAGCAGGGGCAGGAACCCAATGACAGCATGGATTACAAAGGCTTGACCATACATTACTACAACAAACCTCCGGTACGTCCCAACATGCTTTACCGTTGGTTGAACTATCAAGGTTATCGGCGGAAACGTCAGATACAGGACAGCGCAGGTATTGCCCGCCAGCGTTCTATGCAGAGTTTGTATAGTTTGTACCGTCAGACCCGTATTCAGGAGCGTCTGGCAAGCGTCGGTATTTTCCGTTATGCGGAGATGCAGTATATACCGCGTGATACGGCGTTTGTGTCTGATACATTGGATGTGAGGGTCATTGCCGCGCTCGATAAACCCTACGATGCGGAGTTGGATTTTAATGTCACCATGAAGAGCAATAACCAGACGGGACCGGGTGCCGCTTTTACGGTGACGAAGAACAATGTCTTCGGTGGCGGTGAAAGCTGGAATGTGAAGTTGAACGGTTCGTACGAATGGCAGACGGGCAAGGCAAGTTCTTCCTTGATGAACAGTTATGAACTGGGTATCTCCACTTCGCTTATCTTTCCGCGCGTGGTGTTTCCTAGGATGGGCGACCCGTGAGTATGACTTCCCGGCTACAACGACTTTCCGTTTATATGCCGACCAGATGAACCGTGCCAAGTATTATAAGCTGTTGGCTTTTGGCGGTAATGTCACTTATGACTTCCAGCCCAAATCGACTTCCAGGCACAGTATAACTCCTTTCCGGTTGACATTCAATGTACTGCGCAATCCTACTGCCGCTTTCGATACGTTGCGTGCCGAGAATCCGGCACTCTACGTTAGTTTGCGCGACCAGTTCATTCCTGCCATGGAGTACACCTATACTTATGACAACGCTTCCGTGCGCGGCAAGCGTAACCCCATCTGGTGGCAGACCACCGTTGCGTCGGCCGGTAACCTGACTTCTGCCGTCTACCGTATTTTCGGCAAGCCGTTCAGTGAGGAAGGAAAGAAGCTTTTCGGGGTACCTTTTGCACAGTTCTTGAAGCTGAACTCGGAATTCAGGTACCATTACCGGATAGACAAGAACCAGATGATAGCCTCGCGTATTGCCGGAGGGGTGATATGGTCGTATGGCAACGCTACGACCGCACCTTATACGGAACAGTTCTATATCGGCGGTGCCAACAGTGTGCGCGCCTTTTGCTGCACGCAGTATAGGTCCGGGCGGCTATCCTCCCGAGACGGATAGGAAATATACCTATATCAACCACGTGGGTGATATTCGCATAGAAGCCAATATCGAGTATCGCTTCCGTATGATTGCCGACTTGCATGGAGCGGTGTTTCTGGATGCCGGCAATGTATGGCTGATGCGTAAGGACGAAAATCGCCCGAACGGTGAGTTCACCTTGAAGAATTTCCCGAAACAGATTGCTTTGGGTACGGGATTCGGCTTACGCTATGACCTGGACTTCCTTGTTTTCCGTCTGGATTTGGGTATCGGGCTTCACGACCCGTATGATACCGGAAAGTCGGGATATTACAATATTCCTAAGTTCAAGGATAGTATGGCACTGCATTTTGCCATCGGTTATCCGTTCTAAATGTACGTTTTTGAACGGATAGTGGTAAAGAATGAACTAAAACTCCCTTCTGTCAGCCATAAATTTTTGTACATTTGCAACCGTTATCAACTGTGATACACTAACCTTTTTAAATAATAACTAATATGAAACCAACTTTATTCTTATTGGCAGCCGGTATGGGCAGCCGTTATGGTGGCTTGAAACAATTGGACGGATTGGGACCGAATGGCGAAACTATCATGGATTATTCTATTTACGATGCCATCAATGCCGGTTTTGGCAAGCTCGTTTTCGTAATCCGTAAAGATTTTGAACAGGACTTCCGCGACAAGATTATTTCCAAATACGAAGGCCATATTCCCTGCGAACTGGTATTCCAGTCCATAGATGACCTTCCTGAAGGCTTCACCTGCCCCGAAGGCCGTACCAAACCTTGGGGAACCAACCATGCTGTAATGATGGGTGCCGATGTAATAAAGGAACCGTTTGCTGTTATCAACTGCGACGATTTCTACGGTCGTGATTCCTTCCAGGTGATGGGTAAATTCCTTGCAGCCCTTCCCGAAGGCTCCAAAAACGTATATTCCATGGTAGGCTTCCGCATCGGCAATACGTTGAGCGAGAGCGGTACCGTATCCCGTGGATTATGTGGAACGGATGCGAACAACCTGCTGACTTCCGTAGTGGAACGTACCAAGATTCAGCGCATGGACGGTGAGGTGAAGTACATCGACGATAACGGTGAATGGACTGCCACTCCCGAGACGACTCCGGTCAGCATGAACTTCTGGGGTTTCACTCCCGATTATTTTGCTTACAGTGCAGAGTTTTTCAAGAGTTTCTTGAGCGACCCGAAGAATATGGAGAACCTGAAAAGCGAATTCTTCATCCCGCTGATGGTAGATAAGTTGATTAACGATGGCACTGCTACCTGCGAAGTGCTTGATACAACCAGCAAGTGGTTCGGTGTGACTTATCCCGAAGACCGTCAGAGTGTAGTCGACAAGATTCAGGCTTTGGTGGATGCGGGCGAGTATCCTGCGAAGCTGTTCTGAGTTTGTTAACCAAAGGCAGATACCCGTTGGGGCTTATTCTCTGATTATAATCGGACAATAGATTCGCATGCCTCCGCTACTGCCGGATGGTGGGTGACGAAGATACATGTTTTGCCTGCGCAGTCTCTGCGCAGGTTTTTTATTAACAGCCGTTCCGTGTCGGGGTCGAGGGCAGAAGTGGCTTCATCTAAAAGAAGAATGTTTCCGGGGCGTAGCAGAGCGCGGGCAATGGCGATGCGTTGGGCTTGTCCTTCACTGAGTCCACCACCTCGTTCGCTGAGTGGGGAGTCTACGCCGTCGGGAAGGTGGAAGACGAAGTCGGCGGTGGCGGTTTGCAGGGCTTGATATATGGCTTCTTGAGAAGCTTGTGGGTTTCCCATCAGCAGGTTGTCACGGATAGTTCCGCTGAAAAGGGTATTGCCTTGCGGGACATATACGAAGTTCTTGCGGGTTTGCGGAGAGACGGTATGACTGGTTTCAAGTGGATGTTTGGCGGGTATCAAGAGTATCTGTCCCTCTTGTGGCGTTGCCAGTGCCAACAATAGCCGGATGAGCGTTGTCTTTCCTTTTCCTGTTTCTCCGACTATAGCTATGCAGCTACCGGCGGGGAAACGGCAGGAGAAGCGGCTGAATACCGGACGGTCATCGGGAGTGTAGCGAAAAGTCACGTCTTTCAGTTCCAGTTCCGGGGTAGAGGCGAGGAATATGCTGTCACCATCCGCTTCTGCCGGCAGTCTTTCCAATTCCAATAGCCGGTCTATGGCGGTAAGGGCATTGACTACGGAAGGTATCAGGCGTGAGAGGTCGAACACGGGACGCTGGACTTTTCCTACCAATTGCAAAAAAGGCGGTCATCGTTCCGAAGGTGATACAGCCTGCGCTGAGGTGAACGGCTCCCCAAAGAAAAGCCGTGAGGTATCCGCCGGAAAAGGCAAGGGCCACTAACATGTGGGCAGAAAGCGAGAAACGGGTACGTCCCATGACTTGGCTGTGGAGCATGTCTTGCAAGTCATCGAGTTTGTCCAGATGCCGTTCGCCTTGTTCCAATGTTTTAATCACTATGCGATGTTGCAGGCTCTCTTGTATGACGGACTGGATGCGACCGTCACTGTTCCGAATATCATGTGTATAGCGTTTCATTCGTCGCATATAGAAACGGCTGCCTGATAGAAAGACGGGCAGGATGGCAACAATCAGCCATGGCAGTGAAGGGTCTAAAAGTAGAAGAATAGAAAGGCTGCCAGCAGTTGTATACTCGTGACGATGAATGCCGGGACAGAAGAGGTGAGCAATGTGACGATGGCGGTGGTGTCTTGTTCTACCCGGTTCACTACGTCTCCGGTATGGAAACGCTCCAATTCGTTCCAGCGGCTTTGCAGTAAGCGCGAGAAGAGGCGGTGGCGAAGGGCGTTGCCCGTCTCTATCTGCATACGGGTACTTATCCAAGTGTCAGCAGCTCCGCACAGTAATTGGGCAGTCAGCAGGACAACGGTGAGAACGGCGATATGCGTCAGGTTGTCGTCTGTTATTCCGGTAGCGGTGTCTATCACCCGTTTGGTTGCATAGATAAAGGCTAGGGCAAAGGCCACGCCCAGAATGCCGGTGAGGCAACTTAGCAGGATACGTCCGCGTTGTTCGGCAGATACCTCTCGAATATACCTAAGTTTTTCACGTCTGTCCTTTTTCACCTTTTTTGTCCCTTCTGTTGCTTTTTCATTCCTTTTATTTTCCGGGTTCTTTTATTTCTTTGTCCTTGCTTTCTTGTCTTTTACTCCTTTTGATCGGTTTATTTGTATAGCTATCGTTCCCCCTATCAGAGTCACGGGATACCAGAGTGCTTCGTACGGTGCAAATTGACGCAGTTCGTTGCAGCGTCGGGTGGCGCGGCAGAAGGTGTACCACTTTCCTGCCCAATATCCTTTGGGGCGTGGCTTGATGCGGTTATCATGTTGCCCGAAGTTACCGGTAGACAGGATGTCTTCCAATAATTGTTCTCCTATCTGCTTGGTGCCTTCCAAGGGGAAAGGAAGCCGGTTGGCGGGCAATCCCAGTCGGGTGACGGCAATGTAGCCGAATGCTTGTGCGGCATGCAATAGTCCGAGGTCCTGCAACTGGCGAAGCAGGGTGGTGGCATCTATTTCTTTGTGGCGATTGGCAAGCAGACAAGTCCAGTCGCATAGCTGGCGCAGGCCGATTCCGCTGTTCAGGAAATGTACAAAGGCATGCAGGAAGATATAAAGTGCATTGAAGCTGGCCGGAGGTATGGCGATACTGACGGCCTTCGAGTCCTCTTTCCCGGTTTCGGAGAATAGGGCATAGTCTGTTTCCTGCGGGTACCATTTTCTGATAATCTGCTGAAAGTACCGGTTGGCAAGCGGACTGTTCAGCCGGAGGATGATGCGGTGGTTCTCGATGTGTACTCCTTTCAAACTGTAGCTGGCATGCTTGTCGGACGCTTCTCCCTCGACTATGGCGCCTTGTTGCAGCAGGAGGCGGTTGGCTATGGGTTGTCCTTGTTTTCCTAAATAGATGTCGATGTCTCCGCATTGCCGGTGCAAGGGAGTGCGGTAGTTGGTGCCGATGCCTTGCCCTTTCAGCAGTACGGGATGCAGCCCGGCTTCCCGGTAAAGGGTATTGAGTTCGGGCAGAAGCTGGTTGAGGCGTTTGTTGGCTTGTTCTATCTGTGCAGTCCGGGCAGCCCATTTCAGATAGAGGGCGCGTGGAGGGCGCAGTTCGGCCGGTAGACTGCTTATGCCGTCAAAAGTCAGTGCAAGCAGGGCTTGTGAGTTTGCCATGCGGTACACGGTTTCCCAGTCGTCCGGCGAGACCGACCGGAAGAGTTGTCGGTCTGCCGGAGTGCCCCACAGGCCGGAGCGTACCAATGAAAAGAAGCGTGTTGCATATCCGTCCTTATTCTATGATTCCTTCGCGGTCAAGGGAGTCGATAAACTTCTGCGCATCGCGACGGGCCGATTCGTTATCTACATCATAGCGGCTGGTCAGGGCTTCTGTCACGCTGTCTGTATCGAACTCTTTGTTTTCTATCTCTTGCCAAAGCATGGCGGAAGTTTGGTTCAGGCTGATGACTTTGCTGAAGTCCACGTTCGACGAGCCGTCTTGCATGATGATGTAGTCATCGCCTATCCGGTGCAGGATAAATCCTTGTTTGATTTTCATGGTTATTTTGTTTTATATTCTTCTGAACAGGGCGAGCAGCCAGCGGCGAGCAGGGTTTTAGCTTCATCCACCAGTAGGAGTAGAGCTTCCAGACTTTGCCGTCGGCGGTGTACCGTTTGTCTTTTCGCATGGCTTCGGTCATGACGCCCATTACCCGTCCGATGTCGGTTTCTTCGGTCTGGGCGAGGTTGCCGTCGCCTTGCAGGATGAGTATATTTCCGTTCCGACGGATGATGCGGTGAAAGACGATGCGTTCCGTCAGGTCGCGTGCCAGTACGGCGACGCCCGGTTGCAGCTGTTCTGTGGTGAAATCGCCCAGTGTCACCCGGTCACGGCGGTCCACTAAGAAAGGATTCATGCTGTTGCCCCGCACGGTGATGGTTACGGTATGCCCCTCTTTGATGAGACGCGCCACTTCGGGAAGCAATATCTCGTTGGGAATGCTTTTCTTCATCGGCTGTTCAGTTCATCATTCATAACTTATCCTTCTACCGTCTTTCTGCAAAGCTCCGTCGCTTCACGGTCGGGCAGGCATTTCAGATGATAGACGGGTGCCAGCGTGGCAAGTTCCGTCACAGTGGTGACAATGGCGTTATAGATTTCCTTGTTCTGCTTCAGGCAAGAGCAGGAGGGGAGGAGGGTGGCGAAAGCATGTGCTGCTCTCTCTTGCTCTATTTCATTCTGCGGTGCTTGTTCCAAGCGGACGAAGGCGCCTACGGTCATGGATTCTTTCCGATAGCATGGTGTCTTTCCGCTCCACGGAGAACCGAAAACAGTGGCTTGCTTGCCGAGGCTGTCCACATGTACTATCGGATTGTCATCGTTCAGTAGATGGCAGTCCGAGAACTGTTGCAGCCAGAGCCCGGTGTGCGTACTTTTGCCCGTGCCGCTTTTCCCTAAGAAGAGGTAGCCTTTGCCTGTTTCAGTAGCGACAACCGAGGCATGCATCAGCAGTGTATGGTGGCGGGCGGCATTGAAGGCATAGAGCATCATCAAGAAGTTGTTCAGTACGAAGTTCGTTTCGTTTTCCGGAGCCGGTGTTTCTGTCCTGCAGGCCGGTAGGTGGATGAAGCATTGCCTGAAGTTATCGTTGCACTCCATCCAATAGTTTTTCCCGCTTTTCCGTGGGGTGATGGATACAAGGTGTGAGCTGTGGGGCAAAGGGCGAATGATGCAATCGGCATCTTCCCAGTTGAAACATATATCATCGGGAGTTTTCGCTATGGTTCGTTTTGTCGCTGTTTCGTCATCGTCTATCTCTGTTTCAAAGATTACATTTTTGCGTCGTGTCTATTGTCGTGATGAACGGAATCAGTGAAGGCAACGCCTTGAATATATTGAAGTCGGAAGGTTTCACCATGCGGAAGGTGTGCGGTCCTACTTGATAATCCAATATCTGTATTCTCATATGTTTTGATTGTTAGTTGTTATTCATGATACTTTGGGCTACTCAGAAAAATAATGAATGTTTGTGTGAATGAGGAAGATTTGAGAGATTTTTCAACTGTCTTGTTGTCATTTTTTAGACGCGGAGGACGCAGATTTATAAAAGAAAATCCGCTGTCCGCCGCATCTAAAAGATAGTAATAAGGCGATTCCGATACCTCTTCGTTTGGTCTGCGAGGATATATTGCTTCCTTTCTTAGAATTTGGCTTATCGGTTCTCCTGACTTGTTGGGCCAACAATATATTCTTTCCTCCCATCGTTGACTTTGTGGGCTGCTGTATATACACTGCCGTCACGGGTAACCTCGTAACCTGTTACCAAATAGGATTCATTGTCGTCCATATTCGGATTTGCCGGGTTGAAATTGATGAACGTTCCACCGGACACCTGGATGCTGGCAGTGTTCTTGTCTGTATTCTTTAAGTTCAGTACCCAGTATCTGCCATCCGTGTCGTTGTTGGGTGTACCATATTTGCCGGATTCAAATGTTCCTCCATAGATATTGATTTTCCCATTCTCTCTTGCATAAATCAGGTCTATCTGGGTGTTCAGTTTCTGGGTGTTATAGTAAGAACCGCCATGAATATTTACTGTCCCGTATCCTCGGGCTTCAATTACCATGCGATAACCATCGTCTTTCGCTGTAGCAGATGCATCGCACTTCACATTGCCGTTGCCTGAAATGTTTAGTGTTCCGTTCTGTACAGTAAAGATTTGTGTGAAAGGAGTGGCATCAGCTGTTTCTGAGGAATTGATGATGTCGTGGCCATTCAGGTTTAAGTTTGCCGTTGCGTTTGCAGCATTCAATATGTAGCCTGTGGCAAGCTCCGTCTTGGCGATGTTGATATTTGAGAGAAGTTTTATATCCACAGTTGCGTTGGTTGCCATGTACTTCAGTACGCTTGGGTCGGAGAATGTACCGCCGGTAACGTTGATGACCGGTGTATAAGTGGTGCCTTCTGTGATGAGTGACTTTGCTTCGGCAATCAGTGTACCGCCTTTGATGTTTACTGTGGCAATGCCATATGCTCCACTTACGTTGATGGCGGCGCAGTCCAGTCCTCCGGTACCGTCGCCCCAGTTGCCGGTGCTACCTGTGCCTTTACTGGTAATCAAGGCTGTACCTTCCACATTCAGAGTGCCTCGTTGGATGCATACACCTCCTGCGGCACCATAAACCTTGCCGCCACTGATGGTCGTTTGTGCCGGATTGGGGCAGATAGACTGCATAGTCAGCAGTAGAAATGAGTTCTCCGTCTGTGATGTTGATGATGGAGTTCTGCGTCTTGTAATTGCCGTTGCCTGCCACTGCAAACCATCCGGCTTCTATCTTGCCGCCTGTCATGGTGAAGTCTCCACCGTCCGTCACTCCGACGCCATATTGGCCGTTACTGTTCGGAGTCTTTCTGACTGCACTGATGTTGCCGCTTTCCATGGTCATGGAGGCATCTTCACCGGCTATTTCAATCAGACTGCCATTATAAGAAGCCGCTGTATAATCCTGGCTGGCAACTATCTTGCCTTTCTTCTCGGTAGAGCTGTCCTTCAGTGTCATCTTGCCCAAGACGATGATTTTGCCTGTTGCGCTGTTGTCGGCAGTCAGTGTATATCCGTTCAAGTCAAGAACCACGGACTTTCCGGCGGGTACACTGACGCTTTGCCCTGTGATGTCGGCATCGGCGGACAATTTAAAATCTTCGCCGTTGGCGAAAGCGGCCTTTAGGACTGCCACGTCGGATTGAACTACAAATTTGCTGTCGATTGTTGCCGGAAGTGATGCTTCGGTTCCTTTTATTATATAGATTGTGGTATCGCCGGCATCGTGTACCAATTGTTCTACCTTTCCATATATCTTCAAGTTACCGCCTTTTACGGTCAGCTTCTTTACGGTGACGCCTGCATTGATAATCAATGTCTGCTGGGCGGTAGTGGCAGTCACTTCATTGTAAGTGGCTTTATTGCCTACTGCTGCCAATGTAACGGTGGTGCTTGGCATGGTGATGGCTACAGAAGGAGCTTCTTGCTCTGCATTGGTTTCCGGCACAGCCAAGGATACACTGTTGGTGGCAGTGGCGGCGGGAGCACCTATGCTGGTATTGGTCTTGTCGGTCAGCGTCAACGGAGCGGCAGTACTGGTCGTTGGGGCTGTATTGAACGCCAGGTTGATGTCCGAGTTCTGTAAAACCGGGATGGCGATGCCGTCGTTGCTGCCGGAAGTGGTATTGAAGCTGCCGCTGACTGCAATGTCGGTTACGGTTGCTGCTGTCGGTGCTTCTTGTGGGAGATTTTTTGAATCAGCTAAAGCTGTACTAAGCGCACTGGGGGTTGTAGCCTCTACCACAACGCAATCCAAAGGAGGTACTACCAATATGTCTCTTCTGCCTAGGATTTTGTCATTAAGCGTCTTGGTAAAATATACCTTGTCGCTTCCATTCGTCAGTTGGGCAGTGATGGAACTATAAGTACCTGTGGGCAAAGGAATGTAGAAGTTGCGAGACTTTATATCAGCTGAGGCTGTGAAGGAGGCGGTGATTTCCTTGCTTTCATCGCTCGTTACTGCCAGTATCGGGTCTGCTGCGGTTAAGTCTACCGTACAAGTACCTGCAATGTTATTGGAGGCAATAATCTTGAAAGTAGTGGCCTCTGCCGGAATCTTGTTGACGGTCAGTTTTATCATGGCTGCCATGTGCTTGAAGGACAGAGCGCTCAGATTGTCGGGATTTGTCACCTTGGCATACATCGGGCCATTGCTGCTGCCGTTATAATTTGTAAGCGTGGCAGGTAGAGTCATGGTCAATGTATTGCCGCTTACGCTCATGTTTTGTTGGTAAGGATAGATGGAGAATACAGCCGTTTCTCCGCTTGGCTTGCTGCCGTTGAAAGTGGCGGAAGTTTGACCAGCACCGCTTGCATATTCTAATTTTGTATTGCTATAATTACTTTCTGCATTACTACAGAACAACCCTAGGGCATCGGTATCTTGCCATAGAATCTTGTATTCATCGTTTACGGTAGTACGGGTGTCGGTACCTGCGCCTTCAAACGTTGCGTTAACGGTGATGTTTCCTTTCCGCCCGCTGTTTTCAAATTCCTCTTGGCTGCAACTGAATGCGGTCAAGGCAGCAGTTGCCATGCAGGCAACTTGCATAAGGTTTCTTAATTTCATCATAATGAAGTCCCCCCTTAGTTTTCTACGGTTAAGATGTCATTGATTAGGTCTTCCAAGTCGCTGCTGGATGCCGAATTGTAGCTATGGGTAGAGGTGCTGCCCGAATAGGAGCGCGTAATGGGATGGTAAGGTTCGCCGCTTGTTGCAATGACTCCTTCATTCTCCATTTTGATAACTTCGATAGACGGAGTGATGTATGCTTCTCTAACCGTCTGGTTTGTTCTGTTTCATATACACAAATTATTTAAAGGTTAAACAATTAAAAAAAAACGTGAGTAACTATGTTTGTATATCCTTTATTCAGGCCTTCGCATTGCCCTTTCCCTGGATATACAACAGTCACTCACGTCGTTTGTGTATATACCATCCCCCTGATGGGAGAAAACCATATAAACATAGACGTGAGCATCCTTGTTGTTATCTTCAGGGAAATTTTCAAAGTTGCGAAGTTTGAATAAGAAGATAATTTCAATAATGCTCTTACTAATATGTAAATAAACCCACTACGCTATAGCGAATTTGTGACAAAGATAATTGCTTTTTTGTTTAAGTGTATCTATGTTTCTCTAATTTTTTTTGGGAAAGGCTCACGTCTCTTTCATTTATAGGAGTTAGGAGAGTTATCACTTCTAACTCCCGATAACTCCTTCAAATATTTAGTAACTGTCTGCATTGTCTTTGAGGATGATTTTTCTGAGGAGCATAGCGGCTATGTGGCGAATAAAGAGAGGAAGACAGACCGAAAAGAAGCTGAATAAAATCTTTTTAAGCAAAATTAAAACAGAGATTTGATATACTTTAAACAGAACACCCTGCAAACTCCGGCTTACTCTGTCCGGCAGTTTGCAGGGTGTCTGCTTGGTTTTCTCACGTGTACGTAGCTCTTTACGCCACGAACGGAAGTCGATGCCATAGCAATTTTTCCATAATAAGACTTTCCATATTTTTGCAAATGTCCATACTGCCTTTGGCTGAAACAATTTATTATAAGTAATTGAAGTTTCGTAAGTGAGTATGCCTGCTGATAAATGGGAATTTATCGCACAGAGCGCGAAGCCTGCTCTCATAACCTATGGAGAGCACGAGTGAAAGCTTGTGGATTTTTATCTAAAACATAGGTATTCCTTTGCTCTTCTCCCTTTGTTTGTCTGCTGTGGCATAGGGAATTTATGACGCCTAACGGCCATGAACAACCCTGCTTTCGACCATAAAGCGATCGCTTGACGACCGTAAGCAGAGTTGTTCATGGCCGTTAGGCGTCACTAACTCCAGAGCTATTACGGATGAAGTACGTAGCCCGAACCTATTGCGCACAAGGCGCAAACGTATTATACAACGGTGTAAAAGACATTAGAGTGCATTATTCATAGTCGGCCTTTGATTCCCGATAACTCCTACTATGCCCCTACAGTCCAACTCCATATCCGTTGACTTCACAGTAAGGACAAGCCCGAAAATGCAGGAAAACCGAACCTGCCGATTCATGTAATCTGCATGCTGTATTATGGTAGGGGATAGCAGCTTACTGCAAAACTCAAGCGTTTCAGGCAGGTGGAAGCAAATTTTGCTTCCACCTTTTCAGGTTGCTTCCACCGCAGGGCAAATGCCGATGGACAGGGGGATGCAGGAGGTGGGTGGAAGTGTGGAAGCAAAGTGATGGAAAATTAATTTGGCATTCACACAATAATAACCGTATATTTGTAGCATGGCTGTCTGCCTCCTCTTAAATTCAGATAAAGAGGAGGTAGACAAATGCTTGCTATGAGAAACACATAAATGGTTATAACCAAGTGATGAAACAATTAATTGCATGTTGCGGACTGGATTGCGAAAATTGCGCCGCCCGTATAGCCACTGTCAATAATGACGATGAGCTGAGAGAGAAAACCGCCAAAGAGTGGAGTGTGCTGAACAATACGCCGGAAATTACGGCAGAAACCATCCATTGTATGGGGTGCCGTGCAGACGGGGTGAAGTTTGCCTATTGCAGCGATTATTGTGCTATCCGCAAATGTGTGTACGAAAAAGGTTTCAATACTTGCGGTGACTGTAAGGAACTCGGATACTTGCCAGGTGGTAGGTGCCGTTCTTCAGCATGCACCCGGTGCAAAGGAAAATCTTTATTAACCGTAAATTCTTTGATTAAATAAAATATTGCTTATCTTTGCAGTATGACAAAGACATTTAAATCGGATTTGGTTTTGTAAACAATCTGTGTTCCTTGCACAGATTGTCCCTTTCGTTTACTCTCGGATAACTTCTTTCGAGAGTGTTTCTCTATTGTTATAATTAAAGTTTAATCCGCGTATTATGCTGAAGGTATTGTGATACTTTCCGTATATGCAAAATATAGTAAGAAAATGAGTAACGAAAATAAAACCATCCACGATTTCGAACTTAGTTTAATCTGTGACTTTTTCTCCAATATGGAACGGCAAGGCCCTGGCAGTCCCGAAGCGACGTTGAAGGCATTGAGCTTTGTAGACGGCCTTACTGATAAATCCCTTATTGCCGATATAGGTTGTGGAACGGGTGGTCAGACAATAGTAGTAGCCGGGCATGTGCCGGGGCGGATTACCGGAATTGACCTTTTCCCCGGCTTTATTGACATCTTCAACCGTAATGCAAGGCAGTTGGGCCTGCAGGACAGAGTAAAAGGAATTGTCGGTTCAATGGATGCCCTCCCTTTCGGTGAGGAGGAGCTGGATATGATTTGGTGTGAAGGTGCTATCTATAACATCGGCTTTGAACGTGGCTTGAAGGAGTGGCGTAAATATCTGAAACCGGGAGGGTATATTGCCGTATCCGAGAGTTCATGGTTTACGGACGAACGTCCTGCGGAAATCAATGACTTCTGGATGGACGCCTATTCTGAAATGGATACACTTCCCAATCAGGTAGCCAAGTTGTACAAGGCGGGTTATCTCCCCGTTGCTACATTCATTCTGCCGGAGAATTGCTGGACAGAGCATTACTTTGCTTCAAAGGTTGCGGCTCAGGAGATTTTCCGTAAGAAATATGCCGGTAATAAAATTGCCGAAGAGTTCAGCTCACTCCAAATGATTGAGGATGAACTA
>ENA-OQCV01000228-OQCV01000228.1-human-gut-metagenome-genome-assembly--contig:-NODE-228-length-16326-cov-4.227792_pt1 | contig 16326 bp, 23 predicted proteins | sample MGYA00242766_ERZ504592 | MGnify/ENA primary metagenome ERZ504592 (study PRJEB26092, sample SAMD00036315) | human gut metagenome | host: Homo sapiens | study: EMG produced TPA metagenomics assembly of...
ATCCTAATCTTTCTGAAGATATCGTTAATAATTTTTTCATCTTACGTCTTTTTCGATATGGACATTTTATATTTCCAATTTCAAATTCCTTATTTTCTATTTTTTAATGGTTGACAATTCCTCTAAATAATCAAATTCTTCTTCATAATATTCCCCTAAAATTCCAATTGTAACCTCTGAACTTCCACTATTAGGAATGAGAACATAATCCCCTGATTTTACTTCTTCTATAAATCTTATACATTTATTTATAGCAACTCCTGGTCTTTTATCCTCGTATCTCTCTTTTATCTGATCTTTCAATATTTCTATATTCATTTTATCAAAAGATGTATTTTGAGTAACAAAATTCCAACCTAAGGCAACATAGTTTTGATTTATAAATTCATCATAGAAATAACCTTTCATTGTTCTAATCAACCAGAAATTAGTATTATCTGACACATCCGGTATTTTAATATTCCTCAAATATTCTCCCATTTCAATCAACGCAGCTTCGTTCATTTTTTCCTCCAAGATTTTTATTTAATTCCATAATATTCCATTTTTCAACACTTGGCAATAAAATAGTATCCCATTCTCTATAACATAATTTCATTACTGTCAAAACAATTTCATGAAAATACCACTGGTCGCTTTATGACTAGTGGTATATAACAATTCTTCTTTTAAATTTTTGCTGTAAATACTTTTCCACATTTTCTACAACGGAATTTCTGTTTCCCCTTTGGCTTAGTATTAACTAAAGTAAACGGATGCAACAGATTCAGATTTATACTGGTACGTTGATTTCCACCCAAATATTCAACATCTGCACTTCCGCATAGAAATCCAGGGCATTTAATTTTCCTTGCCATTATACTCATCTCCTTTTTCTTACATCATACTTCCAATTATGTTACAGTACAATAATTATAATTCGTCATTTTTCGACAAAATAAAATCTTTCTTTATAACAAAAGAGCCGAAGCCTGTTACAGCTCCAGCATCTTTTTAATCTTCATAATGGCCTCTACAGGTGATGTTCCAAAGAAGCCCATTCTCATCTATGTTGTAAACCAACCAACTTACATCCTCAGTCCGTCTCATTCAGCTCATGTTCCTGTCCATTGCCTGCTGATAACTGAACAATTCCTCCATCTATCATATCCAGGTATTCTGCATTTTAAACAGTCTTTTCAGACTCTTTCTCCCATCTTGCCTGTACATATTCTTCTACACGTGATACCAACTCTTTTGCTGTCTGGATCTGTTCCTCAGCCTCTTCTCTTGTCGCTATATAGAAATCATCATAATCACTGGCATGACGGATTTCTTCTGATTCAACAATTTTCTTTCCAAGCTTTCTCGGAAAAAATTCTCCGTTTTTAACATAATTTTTTGATTGAAAGTTCGCCAGGGCATCTTTATGTCTTTTATACGCATTACCATCCAGCGCATGCACAGCTGATATTGCATGGTAAATCCCCATAATATGCCCGGTTATTTGCTCCACGGAATTCTTTAGCTGCCAAAAGGATTTCGGCTGCCTTAATATCACTTTTAGAGGTTTCAATACGATACAGTACCCAAATCTTTCTGCGTTCCCTTTTCATTAGGCTGCATCAAACAGTTTCACCCCTTCCTTCTTTACATTCGCATAAAATGGGTATACATCAACCCAGTTCTGGAAATGCTGTTGGCTTTTTGCTATCGGTTTAATATCAAGGTCATGATCCATATTGAAATCAAAAGTTTCTCCTGACAATTCATGGCGATACTGTTTAATATCTATGTCTGACAAGTCCAGGAGAATCATTATATCTATATCAGAATCTGCCTTATAATCTCCCCTTGCATAGGATCCATATAAAATTACTGTCTTTAAATGACTTCCATATATCTTCCGTAATATTTCGGTATACTGATCTAGCAGCATCTTTATTGTTATCGGCATAATGTTTTCTCCTTTCCTGTTTCGATACTTTTTCTTTATTATAACCGAACCACCATATCTTTTCTACTGCTTTCTCACACTGTAAATTCATATTTTTCCCGCATTTGTCACAAGATTGTCACAGGCTCCTGCCAATATGCCCGGAAAAGTGCGTATTTACGGCATTCTTTCAAAATTAATATCAAGCATTTTCTCTTGACAGCACAAATTTACTTTTTTCCGATACACTTCTTGAAAAATCTCATCCAAAAAAGCCCCGGCATCCATATACTGAACACCAGGGCTCCCATTTCATTTATTTACATGGCAGATGCTACTCTGAGACAATCACAGACTTGGGCGGATCACCTTTGGTCTGCATCCTGCATCTTCGAGAGCTTTAACAATCTCATTCTTATGATCTGTGCCAAAAGCCTCCAATGTGATCTTAAGTTCCACTGCCGCATTTCTGTTCGTGCTTACAAACTGGTTATGGTCCAGCTTGATAACATTGCCCTGCGCCCTGGCAATCACGCTTGCCACACGTACCAGTTCACCCGGCTTATCCGGAATGAGCACAGATACTGTGAAGATTCTGTCTCTCTGGATCAGACCATGCTGAACAACAGAAGACATGGTAATAACATCCATGTTTCCACCGCTTAAGATAGAAACAATCTTCTTTCCCTTCACATCCAGATGACGAAGCGCTGCCACTGTCAGAAGACCGGAATTCTCTACGATCATCTTATGGTTCTCAACCATGTCAAGGAAAGCAACGATCAGTTCATCATCCTCGATAGTGATGATATCGTCCAGATTCTTCTGGATATACGGGAAGATTTTCTTTCCGGGTGTCTGTACGGCAGTACCGTCAGCAATCGTATTTACGTGCGGAAGAGTCACAACCTCACCCTTCTTCAGAGAAGCCTTCATGCAGGCAGCCCCTGCCGGTTCCACACCAATGACTTTGATATGTGGATTTAACAGCTTCGCAAGTGTGGAAACACCTGTTGCAAGTCCGCCTCCACCGATTGGAACCAGAATATAATCAACAAGCGGAAGCTCCTGAACGATCTCCATTGCAATGGTACCCTGTCCTGTGGCAACTGCCGGATCATCGAAAGGATGGATAAAGGTATATCCCTCTTTCTCAGCAAGTTCCAGTGCATGTGCACATGCCTCATCATATACATCACCATGCAGGATAACCTCTGCACCGTAACTCTTTGTTCTCTCAACCTTGATCAGCGGAGTTGTGGTAGGCATAACGATCACTGCCTTCACACCATATTTATGCGCAGCATAGGCAACACCCTGTGCATGATTTCCGGCGGATGCTGTGATCAGACCTTTATTTCTCTCTTCATCGGAAAGAGTGCTGATCTTATAATAAGCACCACGAACCTTGTATGCACCTGTACGCTGCATATTTTCCGGTTTTAAATAAACCTTATTTCCTGTAAGTTCACTGAAATAGCTGCTCTTGATCAGCTTTGTTTCCTGTGTGACCTGTTTTACGATCTCTGATGCCTGTTCAAAACTCTCTAAAGTAAGCATTGATTTTTTCCTCCATTTTGTCCTAAACGTACTCCCGGAATCTTTTTGTACTTGATTTGACTCCGAAAGTACATCCTAATCTTGAGCGTCCGGGTTTTTCCTTTATGGTCTACATCAAACAACGCATTTACAAATGCATCTGCATCGAATTTCTGAAGATCGTCAATACTTTCTCCTACGCCAATGTACTTCACCGGAATATCCAGTTCAGACTGGATGGCAACTGCAATACCTCCCTTGGCAGTTCCGTCCAGCTTGGTAAGGATAATACCGCTGACATTTGCGACCTCCGCAAATTGTCTCGCCTGTGCAAGGGCATTCTGTCCGGTGGTACCATCCAGCACTACCAATGTCTCCAGATATGCATCCGGATACTCCCTCTCCAGGATCCTGTAAATCTTACGGAGTTCTTCCATAAGGTTCTTTTATTATGAAGACGTCCTGCTGTATCGCAGAGAAGTACGTCTGCATTTCTTGCTTTGGCTGCAGCCACCGCATCATAGATAACAGATGCAGGATCTGCTCCCGCCTGTCCGCCGATGATCTCCACACCTGCACGGTTCGCCCACTCAGTAAGCTGCTCTCCTGCTGCTGCACGGAAAGTATCGGCTGCTGCAAGGATAACCTTCTTGCCCTGGTCTTTTAATTTTCCTGCAAGCTTTCCTACTGAAGTGGTTTTTTCCGACACCATTGACACCGATCACCAAAACTACGGATTTGCGGTTCTCAAATTCATACTCTGTGCTGTCCACACGCATCTGATCCTTGATCTCATTGATCAGAAGCTGTTTACATTCCATCGGTTCCTTAATATGACGTTCGGAAACCTCTTTCTTTAAATTCTCAATAATAGAAGTGGTCGCATTGATCCCGATATCACCCATGATCAGAATCTCTTCCAGCTCTTCATAAAAATCTTCATCAATACTGGAAAAACCACTGAAAATACTGTCAAATCCGGCTACGATGTTGTCTCTGGTCTTTGCCAGTCCACTGACTAATCGTTTAAAAAAAAGCCTTTCTTTTCTTCTGCCATGTGAAACTCCTCCTGTTACTGGGTAAGCTGATTCTCCACCAGATCGACGGAAACCAGTGTGGATACCCCTTTTTCCTGCATGGTAATACCATAAAGCCGGTCTGCGGCGTTCATAGTTCCACGTCTATGGGTTATTATAATAAATTGTGTGTTTTTCGTCAACTTCTGTAAATATCCGGCAAATCGCCCAACATTGGAATCGTCCAGCGCTGCCTCGATCTCATCCAGCAGACAAAACGGTGACGGCTTCAGATTCTGGATCGCGAAAAGAAGTGCGATAGCTGTCAGAGCTTTTTCCCCGCCGGAAAGCTGCATCATATTCTGCAGTTTCTTTCCCGGCGGCTGGGAAATGATCTTAATTCCTGCCTCCAGGATATCTGCCTCTTCATCCAGCTCCAGAGTTCCTTTTCCGCCTCCGAACAATTCCTTAAATGCCTTGTCAAATTCCTTCTGGATCTCGCCGAATTTCTCAGAAAATCTGTTTCCGCATTCCCTCATCCAGCTCCTGAATGATCTGTTCCAGAGTTTTCTCCGCTGTGACCAGATCCTCATACTGGCCGGACAGAAAGGTGTGTCTTTCTAGAAGTTCCTTATAATCCTCAATAGCATTTACATTTACAGGTCCCAGCTTTCTGATATCATCTTTAATCTGAGCTGCCTGTCGCTTCATCTGCGAAAGATCAGTAAGTTCCTCTTTTCTGTAGGAAACGGCATTATTGGGAGTGATCTCATACTCGGACCACATATAGGCAATCCGCTCTTCCCTGTTCTCCTCCAGCTTGTCCATCTGTCCCTGCAGACGGTAACATTCCTTATCCAGAAGTCCGATCTGACCGGACAGATAATCTCTTTTTCTCAAAAAAATTCTTTATGCTGAGAAGTTCTGCTCTCTTTCTCCTTCTGCAGATTTTTTCAGCTGCATCTGTGCCTGTTCTTCATGAAGGACAGACTCTTCCGACTCTTTTTTGCAGCTGGGTGATCATCTCCTGCTTCGTTTTCCATCTCTTCACTGCTGTGAGCAAGAGACTGATAAATATCCTCTTTCTCAGTCATAAAAGCTGTGATTTCTGCTTTCAGACGGCTCAGGTTTTCCTGGTCAAATTCTCTTTCTGTTCAAGAGCGGATGACTGAAGACGGATTTCTTCTAACTCCCGGGTGATTTTCTTCTCTTCTTCTTTCCATTCATCCAGTTCTGACTGCTTTGCCTCAATAAAACTCTCCAGTTCTTTCTCATCCTGCTTTGAATTCTCCAGTTCCCTGGCAATCCGGTCATGATCCTGCCGGATTTCCATGACCTGGCGTTTGATCTCTGCCTGATCTCTGTTGATCTGCGCATATCCGCTTCGGATCTCCTCAGCTTTCTTTTCCTGCTGTTTGATATTCATTCTGGCAGTATTCTGTTCTATATATTTCTGACGGAGTTTTTCCTGAAATCCTGCAATGGCATCACGAAGCCTGTTTCTCTGATTTTTATTTTCCTCAACAGCATTCTGCATTTCGGTCAGATTCTGCTTCAGCTGATTTACTTTTGTTTCCAGTTCCTCTATTTCACGCCGTCTTCCAAGCAGATTGCTGTTGTTTCTGAAGGCACCGCCGGTCATGGAACCTCCCGGGCTTAAGGATTCACCCTCTGTTGTGACCATTCTCAGACTGTGTCTGTATTTTTTTCCTATTGCAATGGCATGATCAATGTTATCAACTACCAGCACTCTTCCAAGAAGGAATTTCGTGATCTGCTGATACTGAGAAGCTACGGACACCAGTTCGCTGGCAATCCCCACAACGCCCGGCTCTTTCAGTGCTTCTTTCGGTGTAAACTCACCTCTGGGACTTATGCTGCTCATGGGAAGAAAGGTCGCACGTCCATAACGATTCTTTTTCAGAAATTCGATCATGGTTTTGGCAGTCTGCTCATTATCTGTAACAATATTCTGAATGCTCCCACCAAGAGCTGTCTCGATAGCGATCTCATAATCTTTGTTTACCTGGATCAGATCTGCGACAACACCCTGGATTCCCGGAACACGTTCTTTTTGTTCCATAACTCTCCGGATACTGTTTCCGTATCCATCATAGCGCTCCGCGATATTTCTGAGAGAATCCAGCCGGGATGCCTCTCTGTGATAGGCTGTCTGTTCTGCTTCCAGCTTTGTGTTCTGTTCCTTCAGCTTTTCCTGAATCTTCATCACACTCAGATTCAGATGTTCACATTCCTCATTGGCATTTTCAATCTGGGATGTAATCTCATCATACTGTTTCCGGGCTGTAGTCAGAATGGTCTGCTGCTCTTCCTCTTCACTCTTCAGTCTGAGAATACGCTGGCTGATCTCTGCCTTACGGATTTCTGCCTGTTCCATCATTGCATCAAATCTCTGGGCTTTACCCTTGACATTGGCGCGGCTGTTCAGAATTTCAATAATCTCATTTTTTTCCATTCTCCACTTCGAGAGTACAGGCTTCCATATTCTCCTGCGCTGTCCTTAATTTCTCTTCTTCCTCAGAAAGTTTCTTACGGACAGCCTTTAACTGTGCATAAATATCCGTTTTTTCTTCTTCAAGTTTCTTCTTTGAATCTGTTCTTACTGAAAGTTCAGCCTCAATAGTCTGGATACGTCCCTTATAATGTTCTTCATTCTGTGCCCCTGCCAGTATCTGTTCATTTAATACATTGATCTGGCCTTCCAACTGCTGTTTACGGATTGCCTGCTCCTGGCCGGAAATGCGAAGTGCATCCATTTTGGAATTTAAATCTTCCAACTCCTGTTCCAGACGTTCATATTCCACCTTGGTCCGGTCATAGGAACTCTGGGTATCCTTCAGCTGATTCTGCGCAATTATGTTCTTCTCTTCCAGTTCCTTGAGTTCTTTGGCTGCAGCAGCATACTCCATCAGGAACATATTCACATCCAGTTCCTTAAGCGTCTCTCTTTTGGAAAGATAAACTCTTGCTGTCTCTGACTGTTTCTCCAGTGGTTCCAGCTGTCTGGTAAGCTCCGAGAGGATATCTGTCACTCTGACCAGGTTCTGGCGTTCTTCCTCCAGATTTTTTGATCGTGGTATTCTTTCTTCTCTTAAATTTAACAATACCTGCTGCCTCATCAAAAAGCTCTCTTCTCTCTTCCGGTTTACCGCTTAGGATCCTGTCGATCTGTCCCTGTCCGATAATGGAATATCCTTCTTTACCGATACCTGTATCATAAAACATCTCATTGATATCTTTCAGTCTGCAGGCACTTCCGTTGATCTTATATTCACTCTCTCCTGAACGGTAAAGCCTTCTGGTAACCGTAACCTCGTTAAAATCAACCGGAAGCTTATGGTCTGAATTATCCAGTGTGATCGCCACCGATGCATAACCCAGGGGTTTTCTTGTCTCTGTACCGGAGAAAATAACATCCTGCATATTTCCTCCTCGCAGAGACCTGGCACTCTGTTCACCCAGCACCCATCTCACCGCATCACCGACATTACTCTTTCCACTTCCGTTCGGACCTACAATACCGGTGATCCCGTTATGAAATTCAAAATTGATTTTCTGGGCGAAAGACTTAAATCCCTGTACCTCTATATTCTTTAAATACATAATTCTCCTGTTTATTTTCTGAGTACACGAATCGCCTGGTATGCTGCGGCCTGTTCTGCTGCTTTCTTTGTATGACCGCTTCCCTGTCCCATCACTTTTCCGTTTACTCTTGCCTCCACAGTAAAGTTTTTGTTATGATCCGGGCCTTCTTCTTTTGTCAGAATATATTCCACCGGCTGTGTTCCGTTTTCCTGCACGATTTCCTGCAGGATGGTCTTGCTATCATAAAAGAGCTGTTTGTGTTCAATATCATTCAGGATAAAATTCAGCACAAACTCCTTTGCATTAGCAAAACCACCATCCAGATAGATAGCTCCCAGTAAAGCCTCTGTTGCATCAGAGACGATAGAATCCCTGTTTCTTCCGCCTGTCATATCCTCGCCCTTTCCAAGCAACAGAAACTGCGGCAGTCCGAATTCTCTTGCACAATAGGCAAGGCTTGGCTCACACACCAGGCTGGCTCTCTTCTTTGTCAGCTCTCCCTCCGGTATCTGGGTAAATCTTGCATACAGATAATCACTGCTGATCAGCTCCAGCACAGCATCTCCCAGAAACTCCAGTCTCTCATTGCTGCCCAGCTTCCCCAGCTTCTTCTCATTTGCATAGGAACTGTGAGTCAGTGCCTGTGTAAGATAATGTTTATTTTTAAAATGATATCCTATGATTTCTTCTAATTCTTCTGTCTTTCTATTCATTCCTCTAACCCTCTCCATATGCGCAGGGCTGTCATCTGACAACCCTGCGGCATCATTTTTTGCAACTGCTCAGTGCGCCTGTATTATGCTCCTGTCAAATTTCAGACTGCCGGACAGTTACATTTTTATTTAATTGTCCGAATTGCTTCAACAGCATCACCGACTGTCTGAATCTGTTCGACAGATTCATTATCCAGCTCAATGTCATACTCCTCTTCAATCCCCATAATAATCTGAAAAATATCAAGAGAGTCTGCACCAAGATCATCTACAAATGTAGTGTCTTCTGTGATCGAATCTGCATCAATATTCAGAACCTCTGCTATGATAGCTTTTATTTTCTCCAGTTCCATCTTCAACCCTCCTTCCTGTTTCTGTTCCTGTCCTGCTCTATTCTGCTCCGGACTTCAGTACTTCCTGATCCTCCAGGATACGCTCTGCGATCTTCTCGTTGATCTTCTCCTGTTTAAACTGTACACACTGGAAAATACCATGTTTGATCTCAATGGCTTTGGCACTTCCATGCGTCTTTACCACAAGTCCTTTAAGCCCCAGAAGCGGTGCTCCGCCATATTCCGTTGCATCAAAGGATTTCAGAGTTTCTTTCAGTGCAGGCTTTACCAGAAGTGCACCGATCTTACTTCTTGTGCTGGTCATCATTCCTTCTTTGATCTTCTGGACCAGGGCAGAACCAACTCCCTCATATAATTTAAGGATCACATTTCCCACAAATGCTTCGCATACGACCACATCCGCATATCCTGCCGGGATATCTCTGGCTTCTATACTTCCGATGAAATTAATGCTTTTGCATTCTTTCAGAATGGGGGAAAGTTTCTTTTACAAGTGCATTTCCCTTCTCCTCTTCCGCCCCGTTATTTACAATGGCAACTTTTGGATTTTTGAATACCGACTACGTTCTCCATATAAATAGAGCCCATCTTCGCAAACTGCACCAGATGCGATGGACGTGCATCCACATTGGCACCACAGTCGATCAGAAGGGAAACACCCTTCGTGGTAGGGATCAACGGTGCAAGAGGCGGCCTCTCCACACCTTTACTTCTGCCTACCAGTACCTGTCCGCCAACAAGAACAGCTCCTGTACTTCCTGATGAAACAAAGGCATCTGCCTCCTGTTTCTTAACCATATTCAAACCTACTACGATTGATGAATCTTTTTTTCTTACGGATCGCAAAAACATGGGGGTTCTGCTGTCTCGATCACCTGGGATGCATTGACAACCTGGATCTGGTTCTTCGGATATCCGGAATATTTCGCCAGTTCCTTATCTATCACTTCCTGTTTTCCTGTAAGAATTACTTTTATGTCCTGTCTCTCTGTTACAGCTTCCACTGCAGCCCTGACAGGTTCTGCCGGGGCATTATCCCCGCCCATTGCGTCCACTACAACTCTGACCTGTTCTGCCATATTTTTATATCTCCTGTTCACTTACTGTTCACTTACAGATGTCAGAATCAAAAGATATTTTCTGTTACTGACCCGGCATCCGCAAATTGCCCCGCTGCAAAGCAGCTCCTGCAATCTTCCATAATCTGTATCATACTAAAGAACCCTCTGCAAAGTCAATAGCATCTGAAAAAAATTCACTTTTCACTTTTTTTCGTGCCTCGATTCGCTCCGCCAGATCATTCAGATAAACCCACCTGTCCATCTTCTCATCCAGATCTGCCTGTGCCTTCTCCTTCTGCTCCATGATCTCACGAAGCTTCACAGAATTGGTGGCATTGGCCTCCATATCCTTATCCAGCTTCTCCAGCAGTTCCTCCAGCGCTGCAATATCATCATCAATAGTTTCAAATTCCCTCTGCTCTTTATAGGTAAATTTCAGCTTCTGGGGACGATTCTGCTTCCAGTCTGCCTGAGCCGACTTCTTCTTTTCCGCACCAACTGCAGTGCTCTGTCCTTCAGATACTGCCCCGCCTTTTCTCGCCAGCGCCTCTGTATAATCCGTATATCCGCCCTCATACTGGGTCAGATGTCCATTCCCTCAAAAGCAAAAATCCTGTCCACAATATTATCCAGAAAATACCTGTCATGAGACACTGCGATCACAATCCCTGCAAAAGAATCCAGATAATCCTCCAGAATGGTCAGTGTAGGAATATCCAGATCATTACTTGGCTCATCCAGAAGAAGCACATTCGGCGCCTCCATCAGAACCTTCAGCAGATACAGACGCCTCTTCTCACCACCTGACAATTTGGCAATGGGTGCATACTGCATGGCAGAATCAAAGAGAAACCTCTCCAGCATCATTGTTGCGGAAATCTTCCCGTCTCTGGTCGGAATATACTCTGCCACGTCACGGATATAATCGATCACACGCTGATTGGTATCCATATCCGGCACTTCCTGTGCAAAATACCCTATGCGAATGGTTTCTCCAATTTCCACTTCTCCTGCATCCGGCTGTATCATCCCATCAATAATCTTGATGAGTGTTGACTTTCCGCACCCATTAGGGCCAATAATCCCAAGACGCTGATTGCGCAGCACAATATAATTAAAATCATCCAGGATCTTCTTCTCACCAAAACTCTTGCTGATATGGTGAAGTTCGATCGTTTTCTTTCCCATACGTGTCTCAACAGAATCCAGCTCCACATTCGCATCACGCACCGGAGCCTTTCCATTCTTCAGTGCCTCCAGGCGTTCCAGACGTGCCCGCTGCTTGGTACTTCTGGCTCTGCATCCACGCTTTGCCCACTCCAGTTCCATGCGGAGTACGCTCTGTCTCTTCCTCTCACTGGCAAGCTCCATCTCCTCACGCTCTGCCTTCAGTTCCAGAAACTTCGAGTAATTAGCCTCATAAGCATAAAGGCCGCCATGGGAAATCTCCAGAATCTTATTAGTAACCCTGTCGAGGAAATATCTGTCATGAGTAACCATAATCACAACGCCCTTAAAACTTCTCAGAAAGTCCTCCAGCCAGGTCACCATCTCATTATCCAGATGGTTGGTAGGCTCGTCCAGAAGCAGCACATCACAGGGATTCACCAGAGTCCTTGCCAGTGCCACCCTTTTCTTCTGTCCCCCGGATAAATGATTGATCTTCTCCTCATGGTCTGTAATTCCCAGCTTATTCAGAACATTCCTTGCCTCGCTCTCAGTACTCCAGTCCTTCTGCCACTTTCCTTCTGCCACATAATCCAGGACAGAAGCTCCCTGCGGAAACTCCGGCATCTGCGGAAGATACGTGATTCTCAGGCCATTTTGAGTGATCACCTGCCCCTCATCCGGCTCCTCCAGACCGCCGATGATCTTCAGAATCGTAGACTTCCCGGTCCCATTAATCCCGATGATCCCAATCTTATCTCCCTGATGCACCCCGTAGGAAACATCATCCAGCACCACCTTCTCACCAAACACCTTGGAAACATGCTCTATATTCAGAATATTCATAAATTCAAACCTCTCTCGTAAATTTTCGCTTCCTGTCTGTTTCTGCTCATCTGTAACACTTCCACAAAAACTATAGAATTCGCTCCTCATTATACCATCTTCCCAGCCATTCTAAAACCCCCGACACAGAAAAAACACTCCCCTCCGAATAAATCTATCCGAAGAGGAGTATCCTCAAAATCACATATTTTTGTCCCTGAAAAGGAATTGCTTAGTTCATCTCAGTTCCATTCTCAACTGCATACTTCAGTCCCTGAACTGCAACCGCCAGTGTAGCTTCCTGTACAGTAGCGCTTCCAAGATCACCCATATCCAGTGTCAGTGTATCATCATCATTCACTGCCACGCCAAAAGTAAGTGCCATCTCAGAAACTTCATCAGTAATCGTCACAGTACTGTTCTCTTCATCAAAAGTACCTTCACCAACAAAACTTACATAGTTATCATCCTGATCGATCACAAGTACTGAGCAGAAAGTTCCATCATCATTAGCTGCATAAATAAAGTTCTCACCTGCTTCTGTCTCGCCGGAATAACACTCTGTCAGGATATCACCCATATCCTGATAGGTCTGATTATAATCTGCCTCATCTCCGTCTGCCTGATAAGGCTCCAGAGTTGCAGTCAGATCCAGACTGTCCGGATCATAAAGTTCCAGAAGATTCTCTTCCTCATTTGCCTGCACCAGATAAGTTACCATATTTTCATCATCATACGTGCCGTCGTCATTTGCGAACTGCATTACCAGAGCTGTATATTCTCCGTCTGAACTCAGGGCATATACGCCAAGAACATCCTGCTCTTCATCCTTCCACTGACCAAAAAACGAATTATCTTTGTAGAATCCGTAGATATCTCCTGCGCTGTCCTTCCAGAGTCCTAACATTGCCTCTGATACATCCGCGACATCTCCGTCATCTGCTGCTTCTTCTGTAGTCTCCTCTGCTGCCCATACCGGAACAACCATAGAGCTTATCATTTGCAGCAGCACAAAGACCTGCCATTATTTTTTCCAGTTTTTCATATTTTTTTACCATCCTTTCTTAAAATGTGTGTACATATTTCTAAACTGAATTTCTATGTTCTTACTATAAAAAATTTCAGTCTTATTTTCAAGATACATGGGATTAAATGACATTTTTCATGAAATATGGAAAAATGAATAAATACTTATGGTATTACTTGCTTTCAGTAAGGAATCCGTACTTGAATAACTCATGAAAATACGCTAAAATACAAATTATGTTTAAGTTAATTTAGGAGGTACTCCTTTTGAATATTGCAATCCTTGACGATTCAAAGGAAGATCTGCGTCAGGTAAAAATCTGTCATTTCTTCTTATTATGAATCCCAGAATACATCCGCAGACATCCATTTGTATTCCAGCGCAGAAGCTTTTTTTACTAAATACATACCCGGATTTTACGACCTGATCATTATGGATATTTATATGGGCAGTATGACCGGTATGGATGCAGCCAGAAAGCTCCGCGAAGCTAGGGATACAGCTGCTCTGATTTTTATTTCAAGCAGTGATTCCTTTGCTGTGGAAAGCTATGATGTACAGGCATCCTACTATCTGCTGAAGCCCTTTGACCCGGAGAAGCTTTGCCGGATCCTCTCAACAATCCAGTTCAGGCAGTCGCAGAATTCCAGATATATAGAGCTGATCTCCGACCGTACCCCTGTAAAGATCCCTGTCAGGAGCATCCTGTACGTGGATACCTACCGCAATGCAGTTCAGGTACATACCACAGATGCAGGCATTATACGCTCCTACATAACCTTCCAGAAATTCGAAGAGCTTCTGGAGGGAATGAAATGTTTTCTCTCCTGTTACAGAGGCTGTATCGTAAATATGGATCACATCGAGAAATCCACAGATGAAGGCTTTGTTATGGACAATCAGGAGCTTGTTACTGTACGCAAGCGTGGCTCCAACGCAATAAAAAAAGCATATCTGGAATACTTATTCTCTTCAGACTCTGATAAATAAGTATTTCCGATATGCCTCTTCCCCTCCGGGCAGTAACTATTTATTTACTGTACTGTTTTCACCGGCAGAAAGATATTTACTTTAAAAATACCCTCTTCTGTATTAAAAACTACATATCCGCCCATTCGTTGTACCACTTCTGCCACAGACGCTGTTCCGATTCCAAAGCCTTCATGCTTTGTTGAATAAAAAACTTTTTCCCTTCGCTGGATTCCATTGAAATATGGATTTGAAATCTCTATCAGAAGCTTCCTGTTCTTAACCTTTGTAAGCATCTTTACATAAGGCTTATTTTCCGGCAGCAGATCTTTTACTGCATCTACGGCATTTTCCAGAAGATTTCCATATATTTTGCACAGATCTGTATCTGAAATGCCAATATTCTGTGGCAGCATCATATCACATTCAAAAGGAATCCCTTTCTTCCTCAGTTCTCCTGCATAAAAATGGATCACTGCATCTACGGCTATGTTTCTGCAATAACAGATTAGCTTTTCCTCTTCTGTTATAACGGATGCATACTCCTGCAGATATTCCATCATCTCCTGATATTTTCCCTGCTGGGTGTAAGACATGATGGTGCGCAGATGGTGTCTCATATCATGGCGCATCCTGCTGATCTCATCCATCTTTTCTGTAAGTTCCTCATAATTCTGTTTCTGTATCTGCAGTTTCTGTTCCATCTGACGGCTGTATTCTCCATAGGTAAGCTGAAATCTGTAAGCATTGGCAAGCTCCATCCACAGAGTCAGTCCCACACTGGCTACAAGCACTGCTGCACCAATTTCCATAAACCACCCGCCAATGATCGGCTCATATAATCTCCATATCCGGTCTGCTGCCAGAGACGCTGCATAAACAACAATTCCCACTAAAAGTACATTACTGTACTTCTGTTTTATCTCCTTTACACTTCTGAAAAGCAGATAACCGGCTGCTGCCCACTTCAAAATCTCTGTAAGCTTAGAGATCAGATACAGCCCTGTTGCAGACTGGGCTCTGCTGCACAGCATTTCTGCCACAAAAACCATCACTCCGGCTGCTGCGGCCACACCTGCAAGAATTTCCGGAATCCTTTCCTCACCTCCCAGGATCTTCTGTTGTACCAGCATAACACCGGCAAACATCAGATAATAGAACAATGCCTCCATTCCATAACAAGGCTGTACTTTTACTGCAACAAAGGAATGCAGGATCGGATAAGAACCATATCCCAGCACACAGATACAAAGCAGGGCAAAAAGTCCAAACTCCACTTTTTTAGTTCGCATATACATATACACTGAAAAAATCAGGACAAAAATGTAAAAGCCATAAATACCACAGCAATCATAAGCGACAACCCGCGGATAATATTCACTTTAAAAGGAGAAGCCAAAACCGGCACATACTGAATTCCCGATGACACCGAATGTTTGTCTGTCACTGCGATCACAATCTCTGCAGTTCCTTTTCCCTCAAAGGTAAATACCCTGTTCTGAATCTGCTCCTGGTAATTGTCCGGATCCGGATTTCCCATCTGCCCCATCAATTCCCCATTAATATACAGCTTGTAAGCAGAAAAAATCTCTGTCAGGCCAATAGCATATTGTTTTTCTTTTTCAGGAAGCACCAGGGTCATCCGATAGGTACCACTTCCAAAAGGAGATTTATTTTTGTCGCCCAGGTCCATTCCACCGTACTCGCCAATGGAAACATAACGGCTGTAGTAGTCCTCCTTCTGTTCCTTTATTTCCTGCGGTGTCAGCAATACATCCGGATAATATTCCCATTCCCTGGCAAGATAATGCACAGAATCATCATCAGGCACATAGAGGATTCCCTGAATGGCCTGGTCCCCCCGTGGCCGTATATTTGTTATCAAAGCGGTAAAACAGAAAGAATATGCCCATAGTCAATGCAAATACAGTTGCTATAAGTAGTAATGAATATTTCCAGTTCTTCTTCATTGCTGACACCTCCTTCTGTTTTCGGGTGCATTTTTTTGCTTTTCCTCTGTCCCTTATCTGCGCTTTTTTACAAAATACAAAAATAGCAGCAAATGCCATGATACATACTGCCAGTAATGTAGGTATTATCATCAGAAGCTGCCTGCCGGAAGCTTCTGTTTTCTG
>ENA-OQCV01000229-OQCV01000229.1-human-gut-metagenome-genome-assembly--contig:-NODE-229-length-16298-cov-2.608064_pt1 | contig 16298 bp, 19 predicted proteins | sample MGYA00242766_ERZ504592 | MGnify/ENA primary metagenome ERZ504592 (study PRJEB26092, sample SAMD00036315) | human gut metagenome | host: Homo sapiens | study: EMG produced TPA metagenomics assembly of...
GCTTATTCGTTTTTAATGTTTTTTGGCTTTCTGCCAATGCTTTGCAGGCTGCTGAACCTGAAAAAGGTTACTTCTGCAGCAGAGAGTACGGAGATTTCAACAGACAAAGAGAAAAAGGAAAAAGTAGCGAATGATGGCGACAACTACAAGAAATTCCGTTTCGGTGGATACGGAGAAATGGTTGCAAGTTTTAAGGATTATGGTATTAACCGTTTCTATGGTGCACCTGAAGGCAATCCAGACAAACATAGGAATACAATTTCTATACCCCGTTTCGTGTTGGCTCTGGATTACAAGTTCAATTCCAAATGGATACTCGGTGCTGAAATCGAGTTTGAATCCGGTGGTACGGGTACTGCTTATGAACTTGAGAATACGGAAAACGGTGAGTATGAAACGGAGGTGGAAAAGGGTGGCGAAGTGGCTATCGAGCAATTCCACATTACCCGTTTAATTGTTCCACAATTCAACATACGTGCCGGTCACATCATTGTCCCGGTAGGATTGACCAACGCCCATCATGAACCAATCAATTTCTTTGGAACTTATCGGCCGGAAGGAGAGACAACCATCCTTCCTTCTACGTGGCATGCAAAACGGACTCGAGCTTTTTGGTTCATTTTGGAAAAGGATATGCCAGCTTTGATTATCAGGCCATGATAGTGGCCGGTCTGAATGCCAATGGCTTTGACCGTAACACCTGGATAGCAAGTGGCAAAACAAGGCATCTTTGAAGAAGACAACTTTACTTCACCGGGCTATGTGGCTCGTCTGGACTATAAGGGGGGTTCCGGGGTTGCGTATAGGTGCTTCGTTCTATTACTGCGCTGATGCCGGTTCCAATTCTGACAAAGCGGATACTTATTCGTCTACCGGTAAGATTCCGGTAAGAATTTATACGGCAGATGCCCAATACCGTAATAAATATGTGGTTGCCCGTGCCAATATGGTATACGGAAATTTGGGTAATTCAGCGAAGCTTAGTGAGGCAAATACCAAATTGTCGAATAAATCTCCTTACAGCCGTATAACCCCCATTGCAAAGAATGTAGTCAGTTATGCAGCCGAGGCCGGTTTGAATATCAGCGCTTTCTTCAAAGGAAACAGGAAAGTTCCGGTTATCTACCCCTTTGCACGTTATGAATATTATAATCCGCAAGAAAACGGGAGAGGCCAGCCAGATAATGGAGAAACGTTGTCAGGTAAGCATGTGGACTGCCGGATTGAATTGGTATGCCTTGCCTAATCTGGTGGTAAAGGCTGATTACACTACCCGCCAAATCGGAACAAACAAGGTTTTTTGGAACTGGCAAGTATAATAGTGAAAATGAGTTTTCGATCGGTATTGCCTATATCGGTTGGTTTGTCAAGAAGTAGATGAATAGTAATCAATTAATTTTATACAGATGAAGAAAAATTTCTTTTATGCGACAGCTTTGGTATTAGGGCTGGCATTTACGGCTACTGCTTGTAGCGATGATGATGACAACAGTACAGTTAATCCTGCTGACATTGAGTATAACTCGGAGAATGCGGCAAGTTGGCACAACTACATGAGAAATGTGGCGGCTTTGTTGAAGACAGATGCCACCAATCTTTATGATTCTTGGAATACGAGTTATAAGGGTGGGGCAAGTTTTGCAACTTCCTTCAAAGCTCATAATGGTGCCTATAACTTTTCAAGTGCCTGGAACTGTATAGAGCAGGTTATCGACGGTTGTGTTGAAATCTCCAATGAGGTAGGTGAGACGAAGATTGGTGATCCATATAATAAATATATGGCAAACAATGTTATAGAGGCCCTCTATGCTGTTGAGTCATGGTATAGCTGGCATTCCCGTGATGATTATACCAATAATATTTACTCAATCCGCAATGCCTATTACGGCTCTTTGGACGGTAAGGTGAGCGACAAGTCAATTTCAAAATTGGTGGCTGGAGTCAATGCGGAGTTGGATATGAAAGTGTCGGCAGCTATCACTACGGCAGCATCGGCTATTCAGGCTATTCCCCAACCTTTCCGTAATAATATCAACAGTCAGGAAACGGTAGCGGCTATCAAGGCTTGTGAAGAACTGGAAAGTGTATTGGATAAGGAGTTGAAACCTTATATCAGGGACAATAGCACCATTAACAGCAATGAAGCACTTGACCCGATTGTTGAAAATTATGTCAATGTTGTGGTTTTGCCTACCTATAAGGATTTGAAGGAGAAGAATAGTACGCTGTATGACGCTGTGGTGGCTCTTGCCAACAATCCCTCTAACAGTGCTTTTGAGACGGCATGCAATGCTTGGATAACAGCCCGTGAACCTTGGGAGGAAAGTGAGGCGTTCCTATTTGGGCCGGTGGATGAGCTGGGACTTGACCCGAATATGGATAGTTGGCCTTTGGACCAGAACGCCATTGTCCAGATTCTGAATTCCCAGAAATGGGGCGATTTGGAATGGAGCGAGGGTGATGATGATGCAAAAGTTGAATCTGCTCAAAATGTACGCGGATTCCATACTTTGGAATTCCTGCTTTTCAAGGATGGCAAGCCTCGTACAGTTAAATAAGAATTATTTATAAACAATACTCAAGAAGTAAAGGGGAGGATTTGGAGAATCCTGCCTTTACTTCTTTGGCATGTTTGGATATGCCATTATTAAAAAAGTAGATAAAGATGATGAATCGTTTAATGAGATATTCATGTCTTCTCCTTTGTTTGTCGGCAGGTTTGACTGCTTGTGATGATGATGGGATTGACGTGTTGGATATAGAGATTCCTGAAGGATACGCTCTGTCTGCCGGAACGTCCACAATCTTCATGAATTCATCCAAGGCCTATGATTCACCGGCAGACTGGGTGTCGGGTGTTTACAACAGTCGCTTTAATGATGGTGACGGGCTTTACGATGATGTGCGTACGAGTAGCAATGGCATGGGAGGTGGTCTTGGCCCAGTCTATGCGGGGTATTCTTGTGGCAGTTGTCATCGTAATGCCGGCCGTACCAAACCGACGCTGTGGAGTGAAGGTGGATCGGGTAGTTACGGGTTTTCCTCGATGCTGGTTTATATAAGCCGCAAGAATGGTGCGTTTTTTGCAGGATTATGGTCGTGTCCTCCATGACCAGGCAATTTATGGAGTGAAACCGGAGGGGAAGCTTTCTGTGGAGTATACTTATGAGACTTTTACCTTTCCCGACGGAGAGAAGTATGAACTTTGCAGACCGGCTTATTCCATATCCGAATGGTATGCTGACAGTATAAAGCCTGAAGATATGTTCTGTACGGTGCGTATCCCGTTGAGACATGTCGGTATGGGGCAAATGATGGCTTTGGAAGCTACGGAGATTGAAGCGCTTGCTGCAAAAAGTAATTATCCGGAGTATGGTATAAGTGGCCGTTGCAATTACATTACCGAACGTGGTGTGAGAAGCTTGGGGCTGTCGGGAAATAAGGCTCAACATGCGGATTTGACTGTTGAACTTGGTTTTTCAAGTGATATGGGTGTTACCAATAGCCGCTATCCGGAAGAGATATGCGAGGGGCAGTCCCAGGTGAATCAAGGCAGCATGATGGGGCTTTCTTATGCCCAGTTGGATGTTTCTACAGAAGATATGGAAGATGTTGACTTGTATATGCAGAGTCTTGGTGTTCCTGCACGGCGTAATGTGAATGACCCGCAGGTGATAAGGGGAGAACAGAATTTCTATAAAGCCAAGTGCCATCTTTGCCATGTCACCACGTTGCATACCAAGCCTCGGGGCTCCGTGCTGTTGAACGGTACCCGTTTGCCATGGTTGGGAAGTCAGACAATTCACCCCTATTCGGATTTTTTGGCTGCATGATATGGGCTCCGAAATTATGGGAGTCGGTCTGAATGATAACTATGTAAGTGGGTTGGCGCGTGGCAATGAATGGCGCACTACTCCGCTTTGGGGTATCGGGCTTCAGGCAAAAGGTAAACGGACATACCTACTTCTTGCACGATGGTCGTGCTCGCAATCTTGTTGAAGCCATAATGTGGCATGGGGGAGAGGGAGAAGCATCGAAAAATCTCTTTAAGAACATGAGTAAGGATGACCGTGATGCCCTGATTGTATTTTAAATTCACTTTAGAACTAATAAGCTTTATATAAAAAGTAATTATGAAGAAATTTTTTATATGTCGCCATGCTGGCTGTTTTGCCTTTGACCGCTATGGCGCAACATGAGGAAGATACGGAGAATGGTGTAGTGTCATTGGCCGGAAGAGAAGGTTTTACCATTGAAACAAAGAAAGGTGATTTTGTTTTCAAGCCTTATCTGTTGGTACAAACGAGTGCTAATTTCAATTGGTATGATGATGAAGGCTTGGATAAGGCTTATAACCAAGATAATATTGCCAATTCGGGTTTTTCCATTCCTTATGCCGTACTTGGCTTTACTGGCAAGGCTTTTGGAAAAGTAGCTTTCAATCTGTCCATCAATGCTGCTGCAAGTGGAGGAGCGCTGTTACAGCAGGCGTGGTTTGATGTACAGCTGAAAAAACAATTTGCGATTCGTGTCGGAAAGTTCAAGACTCCATTCTCGCATGCCTATCTGACAACTCTTGGCGAAACACTGCTTCCCCAGTTGCCGGTTTCTCTGACGTCTTCTGTAAATTTTGCCTTATTCGTTGAATGCCGTGACGCCTAATATCGGTACGGGATTTGACCTGGGTGTGAAATTCACGGTCTGGTGGCAGATAAGTTCGGTTATGAAGTCGGCTTGTTCAATGGAACCGGAGCTTCCGTGAATACAGCTTCAAAGACGATGAGTGATGACTGGCATATCCCTTCATTGCTGTATGCCGGACGTCTGACTTATATGCCCAAGGGGGTGATGCCTTCCACACAAGGTAATCCTAACCGTTTGAACGAGGATAAGATATTATTCGGTCTTTCGGGTTCTATCAATGTGGAGAGTGAAAATGAGAGTACCAATGATACCCGTGTGGGGTTGGAATTTGCCATGTTGAAGAACAAGCTCTATCTGGCGGCTGAAGCTTATTATATGAATGTAGGTTTCACCAAACGGCAAAAGATAAATGAATCGTATAGCTTTTTAGGCGGTTATGTGCAAGGTGGTTACTTTGTCGCTCCCCGCCTACAGCTTGCCGCACGCTACGATATCTTCAATCGTAACGGTACGGATGACGACGGTTTCCTGAATATGCCTGCTGTAGGTATGAATTACTTTTTCAGAGGATGCAACCTGAAATTGCAGGCAATGTATCAGTATGTAGCCCGTTGGGGACACGACACGCAGCTCGACCGTGATAATGATAATTTAGGTCTGGCCACTCACTCTGCCACGGTGATGCTTCAATATACATTCTAAATGAAGTCAGGAAAGGATTCGTCTATGAAAAAATACATTCTTTTCTTTTTTGCTGCCCGTGCTTCTTATAGGTCTGCATGCATGCGATGAGGGGAGAATTTATGAGAATGCCGTAGTGGCCACGGGTGAAGGACGCACAGTGAAGATGACAGGCCGGATTAGTGGTGTGGATAAGTGGTCGGGCGACTATAGTGTGGTAGTGGCAGGATTTGATGATGAAAGCGATTATGCCATTGTTTCAAAGGTTGTTCCGGTATCCGAATCGGATAATGATGAAATCCAGTTGACAATGTCCGGCATAACGGATGAGGTGACAACAGTCGAGCTATGTGTAATCAATAAGTTGAGAAAGCGCATTGTCAGTTTGGTGGCAATGGAATGTACTGAAATCGCTGATACTATACTTATGGATGCAGGAACAGTTGATGCAAGTATGTACAATGCCATTCAACAAAAAATATTCAATGCCACTTGTACGGCTTGCCATGGTCTTAGCACCACTCCGGGTGGTGGCTTGAATCTGCTGGAAGGACATAGCCATGCTGATCTGGTCAACCGGGCTTCAACGACGGTGGACGGTAAAATGAGGGTTATGCCCGGCAATGCGTCAGAAAGTGTCTTGCATCTCATATTGGGTACGGACATCAGCTCGGATTGGCGTATAGACCATTCTCAGATGATAACCTCATCTGATATGCAGTCTTTGATTGGCAACTGGATTGACGATGGTGCACAACCGTAATAATGATGGGTCTTACTGGTAATACCGGTACTTTTTTGAACAACAACGACTAATTGATATTTAATATGAAAGATAAACAACAACAAACTAATCAATCGGAGAATACCTTAACCGAAATCTTTAAATATGAGGTAGAAGCGGGTGTTTCGGAATATCATGTAATGATTCATGCCACCAGACCGGAAGCGACTTATGAAGAACAGCTGAATGCGGTGGTCGACACTTACTGCCAACTGCGTGAAAGTGAACTACAAGGTGCTGTTGCCATCTTTAAACGCTACTTTCTAAGTGACGCCGCCAATCAGGCAGATATGCTACTGGCGCTTTCGGCAGAATGTTCGGATTGTGCACTCTCCGTGGTAGAGCAGCCGCCGTTGAACGGTACAAAGATTGCACTGTGGGTCTATCTGCAGAAAGGTGTGGAAACACAGGTACTTCATAACGGATTGTTCGAAGTGAGACATGGCGCCTACCGTCACCTTTGGGGAGGCGGCTCTTTCAATCGTGCCGCCAATTCGGAATACCAGACCCGTCTGCTGTTGAATGACTATGTGATGCAGCTGATGGAACAGGGCTGCAAGCTGGCTGATAATTGCATACGTACCTGGTTCTTTGTACAGAACGTGGATGTGAATTATGCCGGAGTGGTGAAGGCACGTAATGAGGTGTTTGTTACCCAGGACTTGACGGAGAAGACTCATTATATTTCCAGTACCGGTATCGGTGGCCGTCATGCCGACCCAAAAGTGACGGTTCAGATGGATACTTATGCTGTAGATGGTTTGAAATCTGAACAAATTCACTACCTTTACGCACCGACACATCTGAATCCCACATACGAATACGGTGTGAGTTTCGAGCGAGGTACGTATGTGGATTATGGGCGACCGTCGCCAGGTGTTTATTTCGGGTACTGCGAGCATCAATAATAAAGGTGAGGTGGTATATCCCGGAGACATTCGCAAGCAGACGGAACGTATGTGGGAGAATGTGGAGGCTTTGTTGAAAGAGGCTGGCTGTACGTTTGATGATTTAGGACAGATGATTGTTTATCTGCGGGATGTTGCAGACTATACCGTGGTCAAAGGAATGTATGACGAACGTTTTTCCGGATACTCCGAGAGTGTTTGTATATGCTCCCGTATGTCGTCCGGGTTGGCTGATAGAGATGGAATGTATGGGAGTCAGGTCTTTAGAAAACAAAGAGTTTGCTCCATATTGATTTTTTACTTTTAATTGATAGCTCTTAATTGAAAAAGTTTCTCATAGCTGTTTATGGTTGTTTGCTGCTCATGCTTGCTGCAACTACGTTTGTAGAGCAGACGTGCAGTACGGATTTTGTAGAAAAGCATGTTTATCATACGATTTGGTTCTGTTGTTTGTGGGGAGCCCTTGCTGCGATGACTGTTGTTGTGCTTGTAAGACTGCGGTTGTGGCGGCATCTCCCGACGTTGTTGTTGCATGGCTCCTTCCTCGTGATTTTGGCGGGAGCCATGACTACGTTTCTTTGTGGCCGGAAAGGATATGTGCATCTTACTGTCGGCAGTGAGGTGAACTGCTTTTTGGAACAAGACGGCAGGCAGGTTGTAGAGTTACCGTTCACCTTACGTCTGGACAGTTTCCGGATTGAGTACTATCCGGGTACGGATGCTCCTGCAGATTATATCAGCTATATTCACGGTGAGACGCCCGTCTCCATGAACCGTATTCTTTCACGGCAGGGGTTCCGCTTTTATCAGTCTTCCTTTGATGAGGATATGCAGGGGAGCTGGCTGACAGTGAATTATGACCCGTGGGGGATAGGGATTACCTATAGTGGATACCTCTTGTTAGGTGTCTCCATGCTCTGGATGCTGGTCAGCCGGGGAGGAGAGTTCCGCAGGCTGCTGAGGCATCCGTTGTTGAAGAAGGGAGGAATGTTTGTCCTATTGTTGCTGTGTCTGGGAAGTGGGGTACATGCGCAGAAGAGAAGCCTTCCGGCACTGGCACGCAAGCAGGCGGATAGTCTTGCCCGTAAGCAGGTGATTTATAATGACCGTGTGGTTCCTTTCAATACCCTTGCGCGCGATTTTGTACTGAAACTGACGGGAAAATTGTCTTATGGAGGCATGACGCCGGAGCAGGTGATTGGCGGATGGCTTCTGCGTCCGGAGGTTTGGCAGAATGAGCCGATGATTTATATCAAAAAGCGAGGCACTCCGTCGCCTGCTTCATTTGGAGACACCCTATGCATGTCTGGCTGATTTGTTCGACGGTGAGAAGTATCGCTTGCAGAAGTTCTGGAAGGGGAAGCAAGACCATCATCGGAAAATGACTTCTCTGGAAAAGGCCATTGTAGAGGCGGATGAAAAGGTGGGACTGATTTTGATGCTCCAAAATGGTACATTGATTCGTCCTTTGCCGGAAGACGGGAGTGTGGAGCCTGTTTCCGATACTAAAATACAAGCCGAATTGCTGTATAACCGTATTCCTTTCAGCAAATTGCTGTTCATGTTCAACCTTACGGTGGGGATGCTGGCTTTCTTCCGTCTGCTGTATCGCGGCCTGCGCCGTTCGTCGGCATTGTCAGACTCTTCCGGTAGGATTGTAGCGCTCTCTTCTCTTCGCGTTTGGCAGATACTTTTTTCCCGTTTTCTCTTTATGCGGCGTTTCTCTTTCAGCTCTTCGGGTATGGTCTGAGGTGGTACATCGGCGGGCGTATCCCGTTGGGTAATGGATACGAAACGATGCAGTTCATGGCATTGTGTGCGCTGTTCCTGGCTTGTCTGTTTCGGCGGCGCTTCCCGTTTATGGTGCCTTTCGGTTTTTTCGCTGTCCGGTTTTGCCTTACTGGTGTCCTATTTGGGACAGATGAATCCCCAAATCACTCCCTTGATGCCCGTGCTCGTTTCTCCGTGGCTCAGTACGCATGTGTCGTTGATAATGATGTCTTATGCTTTGTTTGCCTTTATGATGCTGAACGGCATACTGGCATTGTGTCTTCGCCGTTCAGCCCGGATGTTGATGCTGCTCAGCCGATTGCTGCTTTATCCCGCCGTTTTCTTTTTGGGAGCCGGCATTTTTCTGGGTGCGGTTTGGGCCAATGCTTCTTGGGGGCGTTATTGGGCTTGGGACCCGAAGGAAGTATGGGCGCTGATTACCTTTATGGTTTATGGAGCGGCGTTCCATGCGCGCAGCCTGCGCATTTTCCGCAGTCCGTTATTCTTCCATATCTATATGGTTGCCGCCTTTCTGACAGTCCTGATGACCTATTTCGGGGTGAACTACATCCTTGGAGGAATGCACAGCTATGCCAATGCCTGATTTACGGGTGGTTCTACCTATTTATGATGACTGACTTGTTTTATTATACCTAATTTAAGTGATTGCGTACTGTCTGCCGATGCCCTATCTTTGCAACATCAGATTTGAATGAATTAGTTAGTCATAATTACGTAACCACTTTTATGAAGATAAAAGGATCCCCGCTTCCCGATGTGATATCGTGAAGCGGGGATTTGTGTATGGCGTGACGGATACTGTGGGTAAGGTTGGATAAGGATACTTGTGGGGCATAAAGAGTCATAGGATGGGGAGGGATGACATAGGGGATGAGCTTTGTCTTCAGGCACAAGATAAACCTTAATCAATAGGCAGAGGGCTTTTCCCGTATGGAGGAGCATACTTTTGCAAGGGATTCATCCGGTTTTTCCCTATAGGCCGCAGCGGGTAGGGAAACGGTTGCCGGAAGAATCTTATAGAGAGTCCTTGATGTCGCTCAATTCTACCAGCTTGTTGACAATAGCGTAGATGGTGAGCCCTGCCGGAGAATGTATCTGCAGTTTGCGTGCAATGTTACGGCGATGGGTAATGACGGTATGGATGGAGAGGTAGAGTTTGTCGGCGATGGCTTTGTTGGTCATGCCCTTCACAACGCAGGTGATGATTTCCTTTTCGCGCTGGCTCAGGGTTTCTTGTTCGCTGTCTTTTTCCTCTTCCTCCTCGGTGTGTAGCAAGTGGTTGATTTTGGAGGCGATGACATCTACGTCATCGCACATGGCGAAGTTCTCGTCATATTCCTTCAATATGTTGTTGTCGATGACGGAGCATACCATAGCAATGTACTTGATACCGGATTTTCCGTGTTCTGCCTTGAAGGCGGGCAGGTCGAACCAGCCACCGAAAGTGGGGTTGATGATGATAATGTCTGCCGGATGCATGTGAATGTAGTTCTGCAGCGATTCCGGAGAAGAAACCTCAATAGGGTGTGCATTCAAGTTGGGAATACGCTTCAAAACAGCCGTCAGGCCACTCCGGATGATGACCGAAGTTTCTGCAATGACAATCTTCAAAGAAGTATTATTGTTCATTTTTCAGTTTCCTTTCTATTTGCGCTACGGCGGGAACAAACATATAATCTTCTACCTGGCAGTGGGTGGCAAGGTCTTGTTCGCAGTTGAATATATCGAACAAGACCGCATTCAGGAGATTGTTGTTCTCCTTTTCCGGGTAGTATTTGATGATGATGTTCTTCAGCTCTTTCAGTTTGGTATCTATCTGATTATGTTTGCTGGCAAAAGTGGCGATGTTGTATTCGTCCGATAGGTTGCCTTGGAGTAATTGCTCTACATAGGTGAATACGGCCTGGTTTTCATATTCCATGTGGCGGCGTACTTCCTTGGCATATTCATCGAAGAACTTCAGGATGAGGTAGGCTACATCGTTTGTACTGGAACAATCGATGGCTTCGATGAGTTTGCGGCGGATGGCCGGCAGGTTGAAGTCGAGGAAATATGTGTGGGCACGCTTCAGATAATCCATAAGGGCGGGAATGGAAAAATCACTTTCATTACCGCTGTAAGAGTATTGTTCTTCGCTGATAAAGTTGGCTACGGCGAGGAATGTAGGGCAATCGACGCCTTGTGCTTCGCAGACGTCCTTCACGCTCTTGTCTCCGAATCCTAATGACAGTCCGAAGCGGCTCATCACCATTAATAAGGAGTAATTGTCACAGATGAGGTCACTCATCTTGTCCGTGGAGCGGTACTTATGTTGCTCATTCATTGTATGTTATTGTTTTTAATTCTCTGATTCGTGCGCAAAAGTAACGGCTTTTTATCCGAGAACTGCAATCACTATTAGTAGGTATTTTGCTTGTCGGGAGACGGTTGGAGACTGGTGTTTGCCGAATAAACTAAAAGCTTTAGTTTTATTTAACGAGAGAAATTAGTTTTTGAACTAGATAATTTAGTTATTTGCGGAAAACAAAGAATGTTATGAAAGGATTGACTGCAAAAGAAGAAGAAATCATGGGCTTTTTCTGGGAAAAGGGACCCTTGTTTGTGAAGGAAATGCTGGCATTCTATGAAGAGCCGAAACCACATTTCAATACTTTGTCCACCATTGTGAGAGGATTGGAGGATAAGGGATTCTTGAGCCATCATACGTACGGCAACACGTATCAGTATTATGCGGTGGTCAGCGAGGAGGATTTCCGCAAGCGGACACTGAAGAACGTTATCAGCAAATATTTCAATAATTCCTATCTCAGCGCAGTGTCGTCTCTGGTGAAGGAAGAGGATATATCCCTGGAAGAACTGAAGCAGTTGATACAAGACGTGGAAAAGGGAAGGGACTGAGATTGTTGAGACTCTAATAACTCTGGCTTATGAAAAACATCGGATTGGTTTGTTTGCTGCTGGTAAGTATTTGCTGCGGATTGCAGGCAAAGAAAATCGTAAAGGTACCCTATTTCATGGCATGCAATACGCGTAGCATTGAAGTGGAGCAAGTGACGCTTGGAAAAGATACGACCTGGCTGGCGGTGAGGCTTTATGGCATGCAGGGCGATAGGGTCAGGATTGATTCGACAGCTGTGTTGCGGGCATCCGGAAAGGATTACGGATATTTGGGAAATACCGGTTTTGCCAGGGATGAATGGACGCATATTCCCGCTTCCGGTGAAATGACTGCTGTTTTGAAGTTTAGTCCGCTTCCGATGGATACTGAGAGCTTTGATTTTGTAGAGACACCGGACAGTGATGAAGGATGGGTAATTTATGGTATACAGCTCAACGGAGAGAAACCTCGGGTGGATATTTCCGAACGTTTGCGGAATAAGAAACCGGATGAGGTTTTGCCATTGCCCGGACCGGAATTGAATATGGGAAAGACTGTCATAAAGGGGCAGATATTGGGGTATAAACCGGAGTATGGAGTGACGTTACGCTACTATGACTCGCCTTGGTTCTTCATGTATTTCACCGGTAAGGACTTGAAGATAGCGGAGGATGGCACGTTCCGTTATGAGACAGAGGTGCTGTTGCCGAGCGGTGCTACGCTGTGGATATCCCGTTCGAAAATAGAATTGTTTCTCGTTCCGGGTGGAGAACTGGATGTCACAATCAATCTGCCTGAAATATTCTATTCGCAAAGCCGTCTTTTAAGCCGGAAAAGGGATGGTGTAACGGACAACTGTGTTTGGTTTGAAGGAGACTATGCCGGTCTGAATACCGAGTTGCTGCGGTTCGGTGAAATGAAAAGCTTATCGGGAGCTGATGATTTTTATGCAGATATTTGTGGGATGACTCCGCAGGCATATAAAAAGTATCTGTTCAGGCATTATGAAGATATGCAAAAGAAACTTGTAAAAAAGCAAGGATATGAGCCAGGCTTGCCGTACTTATATTCGGGCAAATCTGGATATGAATCTGTTCAGCCTTATCTATAATTACAAGAGTAACCTTAGTTATGCCCCGATGCTTTCGGGCAGGAAGGGGGTGAAAAGGGCGGACATGACGGTGGACAGTACCTCATACTTCAAGGAAATACTGCAACTGGATATTCTGCATAACCCCCGAACAGAAATATTACAATTATTATACGGACTTTGTGAAGACCGCTACCGGAAATTTCCGGGATAAGTTTGTGCAAGACCCTCTTTGGCCGGACATGCTTCTTGCCGGGCGTGCTTCCCGTAATCTGAGCAAGTACATGCCTTTGACTGAGGAAGAGCGTCGGACGGTGGACAGCATCGCTTCTCCCGACCTCAGGCAATTGTTCCTGATGAGAAACGGGAGGATTGAAGCCGAACTGAAATCAGAGATTGGAAGCTACTAAGGGAAAGACCGGATATAAGATTGTTGAGGTGGAAAAGGAGGTAGCGGCAGACAGTTTGTTGCAGGTCATTACTCGTCCTTATCGTGGCAAGATGGTACTGGTGGATATGTGGAACACCTGGTGTGGTCCTTGTATGCGGGCCATGAAAAGCCTGAAACCGTTGAAAGAGGAGCTGAAAGAGGTGGTTTATCTATATATTGTCGACGAAACATCTCCTGAAGGAAAATGGAAAGTAATGATACCGGATATACCCGGTATTCACTGTCGCATTAGCAATGAGCAAAGTACGGCATTGGCAAAGCTGTACGAATATCCGGGTATCCCGACCTATTTCGTCGTGAACCGTGAAGGAGATATTTCCTACAAAGCAACCGGATTTCCCGGAGTGGAGATGCTACGGAATGAACTGACCAAGTAACTGTAAATAGTAAATCGTAAATCCCTAAATAGTAAATAATTCCATTGGGTCTGTTTTTTGTTTATATACTCAAATCTTCTGTTTGCCTGGCGATATTCTATTTGTTTTATCGCTTGTTGCTGGCACGCGAGACGTTTCATCGTTTCAACCGTTTTTCATTGTTGGGCATTTTGCTGTTGTCCTGCCTATTGCCTTTGGTAGAGGTAAGTGTGAAGCAGGAGACGGAAGTGCACCAGACGATGCTGACATTGGAGCAGTTGCTGATGATGGCAGATGCAGTGAATGCCACTGAGGCCGGAGCAAGGGCTGAAACGGCAACAGTCACCTGGATACAAGTGGCGCTGCTTGTCTATCTGGCAGGAATCGTTTTCTTTGCCTTCCGCAACGTATATTCGTTGGTACGGTTACTGATGTTGCTGAAATCGGGTAAAAAAGAGGATATCGGCAGCTACTTACCGGGCAGGAAAGAGCGCGTTACTTTGATTGTACACAACTGTGACATCGCTCCGTTCAGTTGGATGGGATATATTGTCATTTCACGGAAAGACTTGGAGGAGAACGGACGGGAAATCCTTATCCACGAGCTTGCCCATATCCATAACCGCCATTCCTGGGACTTGCTGGTGGCTGATGTCTGCATTTTCTTTCAGTGGTTCAATCCGGCATCATGGCTCCTGAAGCAGGAATTGCAGAATATCCATGAGTTTGAAGCGGATGAAACGGTGATAAAGGAGGGTGTGGATGCAAAACAGTATCAACTATTATTAATAAAAAAAGCTGTCGGCACAAGGCTCTACTCTATGGCCAACAGCTTTAATCACAGTAAACTTAAAAAACCGTATCACTATGATGTTAAAAGAAAAATCAAGCCCGTGGGCACGTTTGAAGTATCTTTATGTACTTCCGGTAGCTGCCATTGCAGTGACAGCTTTTGCCCGTCCCGAAGTCTCCGATAAAGTGGAGAAGATTTCAAGCGTCAAAGTTAACGATTTGGCTGCAATTGTAGGAAACAAAAGTGGCGGAAAGTGCAGGTGACACTACGAAGCCTGCCGATGTGAAGTATGTACCGGCGGAAGTCCGCAAGCAGTTGAAGGGAACTTCGGTCTTCGAGGTGGCAGAGGAGATGCCGGAATTTCCCGGCGGCGGAATGAGTGCTTTCATGGATTATATCAAGACGAATATGCGTTATCCGGCATCTGCCAAAGAGAACGGTACGCAGGGACGGGTCACTGTCCAGTTTGTGGTGGATGAAGATGGAAGCATCAAGGACTCCAAGGTGCTCCGTTCTGTGGATAAGGATATGGATGCCGAGGCGCTGCGATTGATAAACACTATGCCGAAGTGGAAGCCGGGGAGACAGAAGGGGCAGCCGGTGGCTGTGAAATTTACGGTGCCGGTGATGTTCAGGCTGGACGACGACAAACTTGAAAAAACTTCTTCTGCCAATGGTATTACAGTTGAAGGATATGCGGGTAATGGGAAAGAGCCATTGTATATTGTGGATGGAAAAGAGGTGACGCCATCTGTCATGAGTGCATTGAATCCTGATAAGATAGAACGTGTAACGGTTTTGGAAAGATAAATCTGCCACGGATTTATATGGAGAAGAGGGACAGAATGGCGTTGTTCTGATAACCCTGAAACAAGGAACTCCGGGTATGGTTATCCGCCGGGGTAATGAGGTGGCAGAGAATGCTAAAGTACAGCATAAGAGTAGTCTTGATTTAATAAAGACTGTCTATATTGATGGAGAAAAAGGTTGACTTGGGTACTAAAACTATCGATGATTTAATACCTGCCGAGAATATTGAGGGTATTGAGGTGAAGAAAGAGGCAGGTGGAAAAGGTGAGATTTACATCACTACTAAAAAAACCTAAAGCTGTAGAAAAGACCATTGCCAAAGGCAATATGAAAGTGGAAGGCAAAGTGGTGGATGAGCAGGGTGAGCCTGTTATCGGTGCGGCTGTTCTGATAGAAGGTACCACTACGGGAAGCGTTACCGATGTCAATGGCAATTTTGTCCTTTCTGTACCTCTAAGGATGCTGTATTGGTTGTTTCGTATATAGGCATGGCTACCGGCAAAGTGAAGGTGCAGCCCAAGCTTACGATTACGCTGAAAAGGTGAATAGTCTCTAACAACTATGATAAGGAAAATTCTCTCTTGTTTCTGATTCTGGTAGCTGTGGGGCAGGGCTTTGCTCTGCCCAGACAGCCGGTAAGAAATATTATTTGGTGGCGGGCTTTTCTTCGAAGGCATGCCGCCTGGTGTGGGTTCGGACAACGTGGCGGCTTTCATAATACATGAGGACGGCGCGAGACACGAGGTTACGGAACTCCGCTTGCGCAAGGGCATTGTGCTGTCTGAGGAGGTGAGAGAATATGCTACTCCTGCCGACGAGGTGCCTGGTGCGGAAGCTTTCTTGATGAGTTACCGTGGAGGAACGGGGAAGAAGTTGCCGATAGGCGGTGCCGTACAGACTTTGAAGAAGGAAGAATGGATAGGAAAAGGGCTTTTCCGGAATTCAAAGTGAAAGACACAGAAGGACAGGAATGGAGCAAGGCCGATGTGACGGGACGTCCTAGTGGTCTTGGAACTTCATGGTAGTACCGGCTGTGGTCCTTGTATCCGTGAAATGTCGGAGCTGAACAAATGGATAGAAGTCTATCCTGATGTAACCTATCTTGCTACGAC
>ENA-OQCV01000230-OQCV01000230.1-human-gut-metagenome-genome-assembly--contig:-NODE-230-length-16272-cov-3.103314_pt1 | contig 16272 bp, 21 predicted proteins | sample MGYA00242766_ERZ504592 | MGnify/ENA primary metagenome ERZ504592 (study PRJEB26092, sample SAMD00036315) | human gut metagenome | host: Homo sapiens | study: EMG produced TPA metagenomics assembly of...
ATAGAGATACTTGTTTTTCATATAGGAAGCTTCCGGAACCAGCGATTTCCAGATTCCCCCGGCTGTGTGCTTTTCCGCCCCGGTCTCTGCCGCATACAGGGTAATGTTTGCACTGTGGATCCGTCCCGCACTCGATTTTCCAAACGAACCGGCATCGAGAATATCGATCAGAAGCGCTTCGGAATCCGGGTGAAGCTTCTTTGCGGCACGGACTGCCCCACTTGCTTCATAGGAAAAGCCCAGATAGCGCTCGCCGATATCCAGCAGATTGATACAGAAACACGTCATGTGATACTCTTCGCACAGCTGCCAGAACATTTCCCAGTCTATTTTTCTTCCATATACACGAATCATCTGTACCATGTCACAGATCTGACGGATCCCGACACCGCCGTGAAGAAAGTGCTTGAAGCTGTGACAGAGAAGATAGAAAAGATGATGCGTTTCTTCTAAGGTAAAGATGCTCTGCCCCTGCACTTCCACTTTGGATGGATGCGCAAAAATCATCGGAAAATGCACGATTCAGATAACCATAGGCAGAGGATTCTGTGCTGAACAGCCTGGTATGTATTTCATAGAAGACCCCTGTTTTCGGATGAATGTAGCCCATCTCTTCCGGGGTATCACCATCTTTGGCACCATTTGGCATTGCGGTTTCTTTGTCCCGCACAAAGCCCTTCCTCATAAAACAGGCATCTACTGTTGCAAAATTCCTTTGCCGAAATCAGAAGATCCTCATCCCCGGACGGGCGCAGATCTGGTTTCGGGTAGAGACTTCTGCACACAATTCCTTTCATCACCAGCGGCTGCACGCCCAGATGCTCCAGCTCCTTTTCATCGGAAAGAAACAGCGCTGTACGCGAAACCTGCTGCAAAACACTCTGCATTGCCTGCGTTTTTACCTGTCTGCGAAGCTCGTCCGAAAGCTCTGCAAATTCCGGTGTTTTGCCCACAACATCGTAGACCGCTGACAGCAGCGAATGCTGTGCCGCGAGGACAAACAGATGATTCCATTGTTTTTCTGTCAGCGCCTGAATTTCCGCCGGCGATGCTTTTTCTTCTGTCAAAAACGCACAAATCACCGCAAGGAATGCGGTTTCTGTTTCTGTAATCATCTTCTTTTCCTTTCATTTTCTCTGCACGCATCATTTTTCTTTTTATCCACACCGAATAACCGGGCATATCCATGCATCAGAATCGGGCGAAGCGGGATGATGCGAATCCAGACCCGTGCAAAAAATCTCCCACCAGAACGTTCCCGGTACAAGTATTTTTGCCTTTTCGCTCCACTTTTGTCACCCGTGCAAAGATCTGCTTCCGTTGCACATGATGCTCGATTTCCGTCTGTGCATCCCCGATTATGTCATAACCGTCTGCATGAACGCGGCAGATCCGATGCACGACAAACTGTCCGCCCGGCCGCTCGTAAAATACGATATCACCTTTCCGAAGTTCCCGCGCCGGCGCTCGGAAGAAAATACTGTCGCGTCCATGAATCAGAAACGGCGCCATGCTGCTCCCGGAAATCACCATACGCACTTCTCTGCCCTGCTCTACAAGTTCTTTCAGCATTCCGACATAGGCACGTGTATCCATCATTTTCATGCATGTTTCTCCCTTTTCTGAATCATGTTTTTTGTGCAGTGCAGCTGCATATGTTTCACTTTCGAACGAACCGGTCCCGATCTCCTGCTCCAGCGTTTTCACCGCATCTTCTGAAATGTCGCACGCCAGATGATACACCGGAATCTTTTCCAGCAAGCTGTTCGAGAAGGTCGAGACTGTGCACCAGTCCCTCCCTGTCCCAGCGGTTCATGGTGATCTGTCCGTACAGACTCGTAAATGCCTCTGCCGGACGCAGCCGCCACGCCTGATTCGTCTTTGCCTGGCTCAGCATTACAATGCATCCGACCGGGAGCTTTTTGTTTTCGCAGACTCCTGATGTTCCGCAGACCGGCCAGCCGTTTGCTGTCCACGCTGTGCCGTCATATTCCAGCAATGCCTTATCCCCATTTACGGTACGGCTTTCCCGGTACTGTTCCCAGAGTCCCGCCTGCGTGGATTTTGCCCGTTTCCCGATGGTGCAGAAAAGAGCATTGCTTTGCCCCTGATACTCCGTGTATGCACAGTGCAGAATCAGGCACGGCTGCTCTGCCAGACGGCGCTCCAGGGCAAGGAGGGCAAAGCAAAAAACAACTTCATACATTTTCAACTTCTGCCAGATACCACCTGCCGACGAAAAACCTCCGCACGAATTTTGCGCAGTCTCACGGTAGAATGCATAAGGACGCGCTTCTCCTTTCACACCGATCCGGCGGCTCTCCAATCCTTCTTTTGTATGAAACACCTGCAGATCGACCCGATCCACAATCAGCTCTCCCTCCGCTTCCGGCAATATGTCGACAGCCGTAATGATATATGTATAATCCGCAGAATCCGTTTTCACCAAAAATTTTTCCATATCCACCATGGAAGTACCAGCTTCTTCCGGAAACTTCAGCCGGAAGGTAAAAACTCCCTGTCTGAAATGTTTTTTCCATCAAAAACTCCTCTTTCTCCCCAGTTGGAGCCGCATCATCAGAACGACCGCCACTGCTATGAGGGGCCGAAGGAAACGGTAGAGAAATTTCGGGATTACCCGATCCCGCCGGATCTGTCCTTTTTCAGAGGGCGATTATGAGAAAATGTACCCGGATTATATGGCGGCAATCAACCGGTTGGATGAAAACGTGGGCAGGCTGGTGGCAAAGCTCAAGGAGAAAGGCCTGTATGAAAACACCATCCTCATCTACACCAGCGACCATGGCTCCCACTTTAAAACGAGAAATTTGGAGTATAAACGTAGCTGCCATGATTCTGCCACCCACACGCCGCTGATTATCCGCGGCGGTCCATTCCAAGGAGGCAAGAAGGAGGAGCGGCTCGTCAGCCTGATCGATTTGCCTCCTACCATGTTGGATCTTGCCGGGATTCCAATTCCGAAGAGCTATATGGGCCATTCCCTAGTCCGTGAGCTGGCAGGGGAGGAGCCGGAGCGCGACTGCGTGTTTATCCAAATCAGCGAAAGCCAGTGCGGCCGGGCAATTCGCACAAAGCAATATAAATATTCTGTTCGTGCACTCGCCCCCACAGGCTATACGATCCATCGTTCCCCCGGTGTATTTTGAGGATTACCTCTATGATTTGACCAAGGATCCGATCGAAAAAAACTAATCTTATCAAGGATCGCTCCTATGCTTTTGTACGGCAAAAGATGAAGAAGCTGCTTTTGCGTGAAATGGAGCGTGCGGGGGTAGAAAAAAATCCCGTGATTCTCCCCGCTTACCGGAGCAGGAATAAGTAGAATATACCATTGGAGAGAAGAAAGGGTTGGTTGAAAGTGGAAACAAAATATCTCTCGCGGAAGGAAAAGCTGTCCTTTACTGTGGCGGCGTTCGGCCGCAGCGGAATTTACACCATTATGACGATGTTTTATATGGTGTTTCTTGTGGACGTTGTTTTCCAGGGCATGAAAAATGCAGGTGTGACCGCGAGCACCATCATTTTGGCAGGCCGTATTTTTGACGCTGCAAACGATCCGATTATGGGTATGATCGTTGACCGGACGCGCACCAAATGGGGCAAGATGCGCCCCTACCTGCATTTTTTCGCCAATTCCGATTGCGATCACAACAATCTTGCTGTTTTGGGCGCCGGGATTTGCCTCCAGCGGGGCAAAGATCGCTTATGCGGCGGTTACATACATCCTTTGGGGCGTTATGTTCACCATTCAGGATGTTCCCTTCTGGGGCCTGAGCGCTGTGATCACCCCAAATGAGCAGGAGCGCACCTCGTTTCTCTCCACGGCGCGCCTGGGCAGCACGTTTGGCGGTATTCTGCCCTCGCTGCTGATCCCGGTGCTGCGCAACAGCACGCTGGGCCTGAAAAACGGCTATCTAGTAGGCGCTGTGATCTTCGCTCTTCTGGGCGCGGCGCTTTCCAGCCTTGCGTTTTTTTAACACCAAGGAGCGTGTGGAGCAGAGCGAAAAAACGCCGTCTCTGAAAGAATCCATTCAGATGGTGGCAAAAAATAAACTGTTGCTAATCGTCATCATGGCCGCTGTTCTTGGCTCCACGATGGTCATCGCCAACATCTCCGCCGATTATATCAGCAACTATCTGATCCTGCAAAACGGCAACAATGGCTTTATTCCAAAGGGGACGGTGCTGACCACGCTAACCGTCGCAATCGGCGTGGGTATGGTGCCGGCCATGGCGGTGTTTCCATTGCTGCGTAAAAAAGGTTTTCCCTCAAGCAGATTTATATCGGCTCCTCGCTTTTCGGCGTGGTAGCGCATATGGCCTGCTACTTGATCTTCGTAGGCAACGTGGAGCATGTGAATCTTTATCTTTTGTGGGTATGTCTGTTCTTCATGGGTTTCCCGCTCGGCATTTATAATGTGATTACCTATGCGCTGATTGCAGATAGCGTGGATTATATCGAATGGAAAACCGGCAAACGCTCTGAAGGCGTCTGCTTCGCGTTTCAAACCTTCCTGAGCAAGGTGACGGCGGGTATCGCGGGTGTAGCGACTGGCATCGTATTGGATCGGGGCGGATATATTGAGCCGGATCCAACTCAGCTCGATGCAATGGGCAAACAGATTTTGGCAACGCAGTCGCCCGATACGCTCAAACGGCTACTCTTTATGGTAACGGTTTTACCAGCCATCGGCTTTGCGCTCACGATGATTCCGATGTTTTTTAACGACTATACGGGCAAGCGGAAGGAAAAAAATCCAGCAGGAGCTCAATGAGCGGCACGAGCAGCATGAAACGGAAAAAGCGGAAGCCGGTCAATGAGTAAATGATCCCTGTGCGGAGGCTACTGCGAAACAGCGTTTGTTGTAGATACTATCAGATCGTACCACTTTAACGTTCATGTTGTTTATCCTTTCTATGTGATAATCCCAATTTTACGCTGTTACGGAACGTCAGAGTGAAGTCTCTTTTATAATGAATATTTCATGGGGGAGTGCGCTTTCCGCCATAAGGCCCCTGCCGCACCAAATCCAAAACCACTAGTAAACTAGTGGTTTGCTCAGACCCCAGAGGGGTCAGTACTTGCTGACCCCTGGAAGGGGTACTGAGGGTTTGTCATCGCATCACTACTACAGGCAGCCGCTGAAAGCGGCTGTTTTCTTTTGCCTACTTTCTCTTGCTACCCGTAAACGGGTCCATATACTCCTTGAGTGAGATCTGGTCGTTTGCCAAATCTTCCTCCAACTGGTTCTTGATATACTCCTGGATCATCTTCGCATTCTTTCCTACCGTATCCACAAAGTATCCTCGGCACCAGAAGTTCCGGCTCCCGTATTTGTACTTTAGGTTTGCATGCCTGTCGAAGATCATCAGCGCGCTTTTGCTCTTGAGCGTCCCTACGAACTGTGCTATACTCATGTACGGCGGGATACTCACCAGCAGATGAATGTGATCTGGGCACGCCTCTCCCTCGATGATCTCCACTTTCATCTCCTTGCACAGCTTTTTAATGATTTCGATAATGTCTCTGCGCACCGCCTTATAGATTACTTTCCGGCGGTACTTCGGCGCAAATACCAGGTGATATTCACATCGGTAGCTTGAGTGCGCCGTATGCTTTACTTCATTTTTCACTTGCGTAAAACCTCCTTGCTCTTTCCTGATGCGGTTGCCAAACCATCTTGATTGTAGCATGGAGGTTTTATTTGCCAAGGCTTTTTTATCTACCCCTGGTTCAACCAGGGGTTTTGTTAAGCCTAAAGGCAGCAAAGAAACAACCGGTCAAATGATTTTGACCAGTTGCTTTTTCTCAAAAAAATTCGCATCAATAGATACATTGCCCGCCGTCAACAAGGATATCGCTGCCGGTCGTGAAACCGGCCATATCGCTTGCAAGTACGGCCACCCATCCTGCGATCTCATCCAGGGTCCCAAACCGTTTCATAGGGATCTTTCCCAGCATACGTTCCATACCTTCCACAGGGACGTTATCATGGATTCCGGAGAGGACAACGCCCGGGCTGATGCTGTTCACACGGATCCCATACGGAACATACTGTGCCGCCATCGCTTTGGTCATGTGTATGACGGCGGCTTTGGTTGCCGCATAGGAGAAGCCGTTGCCGCTGATAATGTGTGCGGACTTGGAGGCGGTGTTGATGATGGCACCGCCATGCTGATGTTCGATCATTACGTTGGCAACGGTCCGGCAGACCAGCATCATGCCGGTCAGATTGACTCCGAGCACTTTGTTCCACCCGTCGATAGGGGCGTTCGGATTATCCTCGGGCAGGACGATTCCGGCATTGCTGTGGAGAATATGGATGGTGCCGAATGCCTTCACCGTCTGTGCAACAAATTCCTTCACGCTGGCCTCATCGGCTACATCCCCTGTGACGGCAACCGCATTCACAGGGTACTTATCCTTGATTTCGTCACAAATCCGCTGCAAGTCCGCCAGCTTCGACGGGATGTCCATCAATGCAACATCAGCCCCCAGTTCGGCAAAGGCCTTGGCTGTGGAACGGCCGATGCCGCCGGCCCCGCCGGTAACCAGGGCTTTTTTGCCCTTTAGAGAGAGGAGTTTATAGATGGATGTGAATTCTTTGCAGCGATATGCCTCACATTCTTTTGCCAACATGAACAACGATCTCCTTATTCAGACGTAATTTTGATCACATACTTCTGAGCATTTTTGGTCCCATTGTCCAGCCCCAGGAAGGTATCCTGTGCATCGTCCATGGTGATGATTTCGGCATACTGACGGATGTCGATCCGTCCATCGGCCATCATTGCAATGACCCGTTCGAAATCCTCCGGGGTGAAAAACACACCGCCCTGGATGCGTTTCTCGTCGTTGATAAACGAGAAGGAATCCACCTGCGGTCCGGAACCATACGCAAGCATCGTCAGGGTGGCACCCGGCTTGATAGATTCCAGCGCCATGGTGGCCGCCCTTTGGTTGCCGCTGCACTCAATGGCACAGTCGAACAGGCCGCCAGCAAGCTCATGCAGAGTGTCTGTTAAGCCTTCTGCCGTGCCGCTCAAGGCGTGGTCAATGAAGGCGGCCTCCCGGGCCTGTCCGAGCCGGATCGGATTGACCTCCGTCAGAACCACCAGCGAGGCGCCCAGAGCCTTTGCGCTGGCAGCGGCGAACAAACCGATGGCACCGCCGCCGGTAATCAGCACCTTGCTGCCTTCCCTGACGCCGGCCAGGCTGGCGCCGTGCATACTCACCGCGCAGGGCTCGATCATAGCCGCCTGGACATCGTCGATGCTGTCGGGGAGTTTATAGATCATGTCCTCCCGGGCGATGAGATACTCGGCAAATGCACCGTCATTCATCAGGCCGATGCCGGCGCTGAACCGCTCCGGGCAGAGGTGTTTTTTCCCGCTGTAGCAGTATTCACATTCGCCGCAGGGGGTGTACTCGATCGCCGTGACCCGATCTCCCGCCTTGAAATGAGTGTCACTGGGATCCACGATCACACCGCTGAACTCATGGCCGGCCACAGCGTTCTGCCCGGCTCGAACACCATTGCCCCAGACCATATGCCAATCGCTTCCGCAGATGCCCGCATAGGACACCTTGATCAGCGCGTGCCCCGATTCAGCCTTCGGCACGGGATTTTTCAGAGACCGCAAATTTTTTTCTTATCCACCATTGTCAAAATACGCATAGAAATCCCTCCTTTAGGACTTTTTTTCCTGTTTCTCACGGCGCTCCTGCAGTGCCTGGCGAATCTTCTCGTGCTTGGCCTCATCCAACTTATAGAGGAAGAAAATCAGGGCGGCGGAGACCAGAGCTGTGAGTCCCGGGGATCAGGGAGATATTGGCCTTCATCATCGTGATGACTGCGGGGGTTTGCACCGCGTTGGGCACATAGTGGCAGGCATTGATCAGGTACAATCCTAGGGCCGGGCCGATGGCGCTGCCGGTCTTGAGGGCCAGGGAAGTGAAAGAGGAGAGGAACCCGTCACAGCGCAGGCCCACCTTCCACTCGCCGTAGTCCACCGCGTCTCCGAGCATACTGTACTGTGCGGAACTGAACGTGCCCATAAAGGCGGCCGCGCAGAACATCAGAACCCAGAATGCCAGACTGCCGGGGGTAACCACGTATACCAGAAGGCAGGAAATCCCGCAGAACAGATGGCCCGCAGCGGCGGTGCGGCCCTTGCTGCGAAGAACGCGGTACAGAGCCGGCATGATCAAGATGTTTCCCGCTAGGGAGCCCGCCATGGAGACCAAGCCGAACACCGACATTACCTTGGGATTGCCCAGCACGTAGGTGAAGTAATACATCATCATACTGCTGCGGCCGAATCCAATGAAACCGAAGGTCATCATCACCACACTGATGATGATGATGGGCGGGTTCTTCAGCAGGGTCTGCATTTGACCCCGGACCGGGATTTTCTTCTGGTCGGGAGGCGGCTGAACCCGTTCGCGGCTCTTAAAAGCGGGCCAGATGGCCAGCGGCAGCGTGGCCAGGCAGATCAGCGCCACAGCCGTCAGATAGCCACCCTCTGTGCGGGCTCCGCCGGCATGGCTGAAGTACAAAATCAACTGGATGCCCAGAATGCCGGTAATCTGCGTGCCGATCTGGCTGCAGGCCAGCCGGACAGAGGATATCCGGACACGCTCACGGGAACTGGGGGAGAGAGCGCCGTGCAAGGCGCTGTACGGCATATCGTAGCAGGTGGACATCACGGTTGCCACAACATACCAGATACACATCCATAAGACTTTGGTGGCTGGACTCCAGGAGGACCGCGCACTGAACAACGCGATCATACTCAGCGGCAGACCGATCCCGCCGAACAGCAGCCAGGGGCGGTAACGCCCCCAGCGGGTTCTGGTTCGGTCGGCCATAGAGCCGATGATGGGGTCGTTGACGGCGTCGAACAGCCGTACCCCCAGCACCAGGGCGGAGAGAGCGCCCGCGCTGACGCCGATGGTATCCGTGTAATAGATCTGGAGGAAGGTGCTGACCCAGTGAAAACTGGCGTTATAGCCGATCGTACCGATCCCGTAATGGAGTTTCTCTACAAAACTCAGGGAGCCGTCTTCCTTCTTTCGTCTCACATTCCGCTCCATATCCCACGCTTACCCCCTCAAGCAGTTTTTCTTCTCGCTGGGGGAAGTACAGGGCACCAGCTATGGCGAACACACCGCCCAGGCAGAGAGCCATAGCGGCGTTCTGCATTCCAATGCGCACCTGAAGTGTCTGGAACAGGATGGGCATCAGCATGGCCAGCGCGTTTCCAAACAGAGTCCAGATGGCGTTGGATGCCGCGAAGATGCCGGGCGTAACACCCTTCGTGGTGATGACAGCGGTGTTTATGGTGGGAACATAGCAGCCCCAGGCAATGCCCAGAACGATCACGCACAGCCGTAGCAGCAGGCCCGGCTTGAGGAGCATAGAACAGACGCCGCTCAGAGGCAGCAGGATCATAAACAGGAGGATGATGGGCTTATAATTCTTGATTCTGCCGACGATGGGGGCATAGAGCAGGCAGGAGAACAGGCCAGCCAGGCTAATGAGCCCGGTGATGGAGCTGGCCTCCTGGGCCGACAGGCCGTGGACGCTCTTGAGGATCGTAGGCAGGTAGGTATTGAAGATCATAAACAGCCAGGTGGCGCCGGTGAAGGAGATAACGGCACTCTGGACTGGACGGATCTTGATTGCTTGCACCAGGCTGGATCCCTTCGCCTTGGGGGCGGCCTTCGCCTGTTGGGCAGGGGCCTGGCCGGCGTTCTCCTGGGCCAGCTGGGCATTGTTGTACTCCTTGAAGAAAGCGTTGGGCTTGCGGTCGAACACCAGGAACAGGATGCCCAGGGCCAGGCAGCTAGTACCCCACATCATGAACTGGTAGTGCCAGTTCTGACCCAGGGCCATGAAAATGGGCACCGTCAGGGAGAAAGTCAGAGTCTGCGTCAGCGAGTTTGTCGCTTGGATGACGCTGTTGGCCATGCCAAGGTGTTTTTTGTCGCGGAACCGCTCAGCGACGATGGCTACTACGGCGGGGAAGCTGAAGGCATTGCCCAGGCCGGCGAACACACGGGCAAACAGCATGGCGGTGAAGGTCGTCGCCGTCAGGCCCAGTAGGCCACTGATGAACATGAACACGGTGGAGAGCGCAAGGGTCTTGCTTCCACCGATTTATCAATTACGATACTGGCAAAGATCATGCCAACGCCCATGCACAGGGTGGAGGTGGTCTGCAGCAGGCCACCCTGCCCCAGGTTCGCCCCCAGGTCATCCACGATGAAGGTCAACAGGGGCGGTACCATGAAGCTCAACTCCCCACGCAGGAAGGACAGGATCAGATGGAACACCAAGAAGAGGATCGCCAGGATTAGTGCTTTTTTGGTAAGATTAAATTTCTTTTTCTTGCATCGTAGTTCTCCTTTTCTTTTTTGCATCTCCCAAAACAGATGACCGGAACAAGGGAAAGGGCTTACCCCAGAATCTCCCGGATGGCTTTTTTAATCCCCTCGGGGTCATAGCCTAAGTGGGCATACAGCTCATAACTGTCGCCCAGAGGCGGAAACGCGTCGTTCGGGATACCCAGGCGCTTAAACTTAGGCGTTAAGCCCTCATCTGCCATCAAGTCGGCCACCGCACTGCCCAGACCATTGACCACAAAGTGATCCTCTGCGGTGATAATACGGCCGGTCTCCCGAATGGCCATGCGGATCGCCTCCTTATCCAGCGGACGGATGGTGTGCATATCCAGCACCCGGACGCCAATCCCCTCTTTCTCCAGCGCATTGGCGGCGGAGACTGCGAACGCGACGGTGCAGCCTGCGGCGACAACAGTCACATCGTTGCCCTCATGGGCGACGATGGCCTTACCGATCTCATACTCGTAATCCTCCGTGTAGACCAGAGGCTCGGCGCCCCGAGCAATCCGGATACACATGGGGCCGGAGTGATCCACGCTCTTCTGGATCAATTTGACGCATTGATTGGCGTCGCTGGGAATGACGAAGGTCATATTGGGGAGGGTACGCATGATCGCGATATCCATAATGTTATAGTGGGTCGGACCACTGGCCGAGGTCAGGCCCGAGTGGGTATTGACGATACGCACTGGCAGATTCGGATAGCAGACATTGGTATGCACCTGATCCAGAGTGCGCAGGGCTAGAAACGGGCCAAAGCCTGAGATATACGGAATTTTACCGCACAGTGCCAGACCGGCAGCCACGCCAACCTGATCCTGCTCAGCGATGCCGACCGGGAGCATCCGGTCGGGATATTTCTCACGGAACTTATTCTCCGCACCGCTGTACCCTGAGTCGGCGCCGACGAAAACAATGCGCTCGTCCTTCTCTGCCAGGCGATGTAATTCTTCCACATACAATTCACGGGCGGATGCGGCTGCCAACATGCTCAGATGACCTAGCTGCAGTTCGCCTTCAAAGGTAATTCTCTTTGCCACGTTGCTCAACTCCTTTCAATTTCTTGATCAATCTCATCCAAACGGGCCATGGCCTTCTCCAGCAAATCATCGGGCATGGGCCGCAGGTGGCAGGCGGTAGTGTTCTCCAGACCGGGCAGCGTCTCGCCCTTGTTGGTATTGGCAATGATGGCGATGGGCTTGCGGCGGGTCTGGGAGTCCGATGCAGGCAGGCTGTGCAGTGTTTCCAGGATCTGCTTCATGTCGTGGCCGTCAATGGTGATGGTCTCCCAGCCGAATGCCTGGAGTTTGGCGTCCAGCGGATCGATATCCATGATATCCTTGGTCCAGCCCACGGCCTGAACGCGGTTTTTTGTCAACAATGGTCACCAGATTGCCCAGTCCATAGTGCCCGGCGCACATGAATGCCTCCCAGTTGGAACCTTCCTGTAGTTCGCCATCGCCGGTGAGGCAGACAACGCGGTAGTTCTTCTTGTCCAATCTGCCGGCCAGCGCCATACCAATTGCCAGTGCCATACCCTGACCAAGAGAACCGGTGGATGCGTCGATCCCTGGGATATAGAGGTAGTTCGGATGCATACCGAAACGGCCGCCGATCTGGTTGTACTCGTTCCACAGTTCCTCTTTGGTGTACATCCCCTTGTCAACGAAGATGTTGTACAGAACATGAGCACAGTGGCCCTTGGAAAGTACAAATCGGTCACGGTCCGGGTCGCGTGGATTCTTCGGATCAAAGTTCAGAAAATCATAATAAAGCGCCGTGACAAGGTCGGTCATGGACATACCGCCGCCAAGGTGGCTGTAACCGATTTTGCTGGTTGTGACACAGATGTCTCTCCGGATTTGATTTGCCTTGTGTCTCAATTCTTTTACGCGCTCTGGACTAACATTCATATAAAAAAGCCTCCTTTTTGATGTAAGTTTGATGAGTGCGTCCGATTGGAAAATGCCGATTGCCAATTTATATAAAATTATGAGATAGCAAGGGGGATCTTCCGTCTATATTATACAGCGCCCAACAGACGATCAAAAGGGGAAAAATCCGTGTTTCGCCCTGCAAAAGGTGGATTATTTCATATCCTAGCGGAAATTATCTGAGACGTGGAGAATCTTGACGAAAAAAGCTCCCCACCATCCTGGGAGGAATAAACAGGATGGCGGGGAGTTTCAGCCGAACGGCTTACAGATGAATTAAAATGCGCTGATAGCGGTGGGTCGCATATGCCGTAAAGGCCTCATTTACCTCATCCAGCGGGAATTCGGCGCCGATCAGATGCTCCAGATCCAACTGGGTCATAAAGTCCGCATTGGCCGTGTAGGGCGCATAGGTCGGATTATAGCAGCTGGTAACAGTATACTCCTTCCAATAGATATCCGCCAGGTCGAGGGAGACGGTGTTGCCGGGCCGGTAGTTGGAGTACAGCATCAGCCGCCCGCCCCGACACAGCAGATTGGCGGTATTCGACATGACCTCCACCGCACCAGAGGCGTCGACAATGTGGTCGAATCCAAATCCATTCGTCAACTGGAGGGTTTGCTCCTTCAGTTGGTCCTGATAGGGGTCGAGGACCACATCCGCCCCCATCTGCCGAGCAAGTTCCCGCTTGTCCGGCAGCGGATCGCTGACCACCACCAGCCGCGGCAGCCGCTTGCGGATCAACTGCAGCAGCATCAGCCCGTTGCTGCCGGCACCATGGATCAGTACTGTCTGCCCAGTCTGCACTTGCATCCGCTCCACGCAGCGCATACAGCAGGCCGCAAGCCAAAAAGCGCCCCCTGGCGCAGAGGAAGTTGTTGTGGCAGCCGCACGACTTTGCGGTTGTTGATCACGATAAACTCATTTAAGCAGGCATCGCCATTCAATTCGACACAGAGGTCCTGCCGGTTACTGCGGCACATAGGGCACATGCCGCAGGGGGAAAACATGGTCCCGCTGACCGGGTCCCCCACAGAAAAGCCTGCGGATTCGCTGGCGCTTCCCACCTGCGTGATTACACCGCTGAATTCGTTGAGCAAGCCGTAACTGGCGTAGCGGGATTTTAGTTTTCCCATATACATGGAGTAATCATCCGAGTTGATCGCGCAGTAGTGTACCCGGATTTTCACCTCATCCTCGCTGGTAATCCGAGGCTCCAAAAAATTGCCCACTGTTGCGTGTCCCGGCTTATACATCCTGACTCCTCTCATATGAGCGATTCTCCCTCCCTTTTTTCTCCAGCCAGCTTACGATACTGCGCGGGGGACTCCCCCATGATTTTGCGGAATACACGGCTGAAATACTTGACATCCCAGAATCCCGTCTTCTCCGCCACCTGGCTTACCGGCCGCGTGCTCTGCAACAGCATCAGCGCCGCCATATACACGCGCAGATGGGTGCGGTACGCAACGATCCCGCAGCCCACCTGCTGCTTGAACTGCTTGCTCAGGCTGGATTCTGATGTGTTGAGTTCGTCGGCCAGTTTCTTCAGGCCAATGTTGGAGGCATAGTTGGCGTGCAGGTACTCCAGCGTTTTCTCAACAGACGGCAACAGCGGCACCGGTTTCCTTTTTTTTTGAAAAATGCCTCCCAGGAAGCGATGGCAAACTGCATCTCATCCTCAATGGAATGAAACTGCTCAGTGGGCTGTTCTGCTGGTTCCGCATTTGATCCGCTCAGTATCTGATAGATCCAATGCAGCATATGCCGCCCCAATTGCAGAATGGCAAAACTCATCGAGGGCTTGATTTGTCTCAGGTACAGTTCCCGGATCTGCTGGGTTGCAGTCTTTTCCTCATCACGCAGAGAGGCCAGCAGCAATCGGACAAGTATGGAGAATAGATCAGGATAGACCATCTTGGGATGTGCAATATCCGAGTTCTCATGAAGAAACCGCACATCTGCTGTAAAATAATGAAGGCCATCCAGACGCTGCAGACGCACAACCGCGTTCTCCATCTCCTCAGCGCGCAGAGGCCCTGCAAACAAAAGCTGCGTATTGCCGAAATTGCCGTCCATCAGCCACTTCGTTATAACCTCCGCTTGCTCTTCTCCCTCTTCCAACGACACCAGGATCAGGAGGATATCTTGCCGCCATCTGAGCCATCGCAGCCGGCCCTCCTGGGCGTGATCGCTTAAAACGCTCTCAATTTGCCTGCGCATCAAAATTGGAACGGCGTCCAGGTGCAGCCACAGAAGGTTACACGCCGCATCCGGAAGAGACTGCTGCAGCTGCACGAGCGATGATTTCTCGTTCTCCGGCAGGCTGCCGGATATCACGCTGCTGGGGGTGGCGCTGAGCTGCGTCGTACGGATATCCTCCAGCACCTTCAGCAGCGTGCCGTCAGTTAATTTCGGCACGAAATAGAGTTGGGCCGTACCGCTGTTGGCGGTCTCTGTCACTAGCTCGTCCACCTGCTGCTGCTTATTGGGCAGAATGATAATATAAAGTCGGAGATTTTCTTTGTGAGTACTCCAAAAACAGATCTAAGTCCGCTGCGCCCAGCGATCCGAACAGCATCAGCACCTGGGGTGGAGGTCGCTCACCTTCTGTAGCCCGGAAATCGAGTTGAGTTCAATCAGCAGTTGAAACCCCAGCTGTTCCCACGGCAGCAGGCTTTTTTCATATAAATAGCATCGGCATAACTGCGGGTTACCAACAAGATACGTATCTGCATTCCACATTTCCCTTCCATCGTATGTGCCTTTGGGTGCCGCTCCAATTGGAGAAGGCTGGATGTTTTCTGTTTTCTGCCCACATATACGGTTACTCTTTAGTCAGTATATTGCAAACAAAAGGAATTGTCTATAAGTAGATTGTGTGTTTTTCATGATAGATATTCAATGTTAGCAACTGAAGCAAGAAGGGCCTCTTGTTCAGAAACAAACGGCAAAAATGATACAAACAGCGAATTGATAAAGGGGAAAGGCCCGTCTGTGGAAAATTGCGGCTGTTGGGATTATATGGCAATTTAGAATATTTATGAAGGAAAACAAATCGTCTGGTGTACATAACCGCTTGGGATTTGGAAAACAGTTCTATCCAAATAGGGGATTCGCATTCGATCCATGGACGGGTATGAAGCCTCACAATCCATCCAATAAAGAAAGCGATGTTTTTCACTTATATTAACATCTCCTATATTGTAACAGTGAAACAAAACAGAATTATGAAATAAACAATTTCACTTTTTTTAGATAGAATGTTTTTAGGAGGTGCTGAGCTTATGCAAATTCATGTTGTACAATCAGGTCAGACGCTATATGGCATTGCCCTCCCACGTGCTTTTTCGATTATGGAATATGGAAAACCGGCAAACGCTCTGAAAGAGTCTGCTTTGCGTTTCAAACATTCCTGAGCAAGGTAACGGCGGGCATCGCAGGTGTGGCGACCGGCCTCGTATTGGATAGGGGCGGATATATTGAGCCGGATCCCACTCAGTTCGATGCGATGGTCAAGCAGGTTTTGGCAACGCAGTCTCCTGACACGCTCAAGTGGCTGCTCTTTATGGTAACGGTACTGCCGGCCATCGGCTTTGCACTCACGATGATTCCGATGCTCTTCAATGACTATACGGGCAAGCGGAAAAAATCCAGCAGGAGCCCCAAAGAGCGGCACGAGCAGCATGAAAGGGAAAAGGCGGATGCCAACCAATGAGTAAATGATCCCTGCGCGGAGGCTACTGCGAAACAGCGTTTGTTGCAGATACTATCAGATCGTACCACTTTAACGTTCATGTTGTTCATCCTTTCTATGTGATAATCCAAATTTTACGCTGTTACGGAACGTCAGAGTGAAGTCTCATTTTATAATGTTTCATTGGGGAGTGCGCTTTCCGCCATAAGGC
>ENA-OQCV01000231-OQCV01000231.1-human-gut-metagenome-genome-assembly--contig:-NODE-231-length-16237-cov-2.601304_pt1 | contig 16237 bp, 20 predicted proteins | sample MGYA00242766_ERZ504592 | MGnify/ENA primary metagenome ERZ504592 (study PRJEB26092, sample SAMD00036315) | human gut metagenome | host: Homo sapiens | study: EMG produced TPA metagenomics assembly of...
CTCATAAATGAAAGTAGTTTAACTGGATTTCTATGTCCTATTATTCTTTGCAGTTTTTAAGCATCTTAGCAAATACCTAAATTGTTTTCTTTGGAACGCGATAAGTCTAATACTATAAACCCTTTTTCATGAATGCGCCTAAACAGCATTTTACATATTTTTCCTCTCCCGGTGTTTGGGTAATGCTTACCCCGTTTTTGTTTAAAGTTTCCATATCGTTATAATTTAAAATGAGTTGTCAGATAATCAAAAGCGAAAGCAGTACAATGAAAATAAAAGCCATACACAACAGGTAAACGGCGGAGATAAACAGCCAGAGAAAGAACCGGACTATATAAAAGCCTATGATTAGGACTATCCATGCTCCGGTGGTGCTGGTGGCTACCTGATAGATAATAAAAGCCAGTATTACCCACCTTAAAACGGTCTTTATGTTATTATATACTTTCATTGTCTTTGTGTGTTGCGGGTGGATTGCTCCACCCGATTAGTAATCAGGCACAACGGAAACGAAAACCGATTATCCATCCAGTAATCAGTCATAAACAAGTCACGGGCAAAAGCCGATAATCAAAGTAGGTCTTTGCGAACTCCGGCAGTTCGTAACATTCCTCTACGATTTCATAGGCGTAATCTTCCTCGTCTTTATATTCTCCCTGATATTCGTCCTCAAAGGAAGAAACAAGGTCGTCCGCATCTTCTTCGCTTATATCGCTGTTGTGATGGTCGCACCATACGAAAAATGCTTCCTGCTCGGTTTCGCTTAGTTTTTCGATGGCATCCCGTAGCTCAAAGAACTTATCAGAAAGCCAACTTTCGGAAATCAGGGCTTCGGGTATGTTCTCGATGTCCTGAAACATAAATTCCGGGTCTTCTTCGTCCTCGTGGAGTTCCCGACACGCTTCCAAAAATCTCGTCCTTGTCCGAATAGTCGGAAAGGTCTAACCACTTGCCGAAAAGTGAACCACTGTTATACTTGTTGTAAGTACCTACATAAACTCTTGCTTCTGATAATGTTACTGCTTCCATGACTTTTGAATTTTAATCGTTTACATCGCTTGTCGCCCACCACGTAAATTTTTGCCTTTAACTGAATGGGAACATTGTCTTTTCAAAGGTTCGGGACTGGTACAGGGCAAATTATTATTTATGAAATACTACCCGCAGGTGTGGAGATTTCTAAAAAAGTAATTTGAACAGTAACAGGCACGGATATACCTTTGACAATGTTCCAATCAGTTTTAGGGAAAAATTTTTCTCTTGTTTGAGAGGATAGAAGTAAAAGCCATCGGGCTTTTTGTATTGGGTAATGAGAGAGTAAAAAAAAGGGGCTTATAAAAGCCCCTCGTCTGTAAAACTGTAATAGCTTTCTTCTGTCAGGATGATATGGTCTAACAGGTGTAAATCCAAGACCTTGCAGGCTTCTTTTATTTTTTGAGGTGATTTGTTTGTCCGGTTCGCTCGGACGCAGGTTGCCCGATGGGTGGTTATGTGAGAGGATGATGCCCGAAGCATGGACTTTCAGGGCGGTTTGCAGGATGATTTTCACGTCCATTACAGTTTCAGCCATGCCGCCTTTAGAAATAAGGGAAACGCCTAAAGCCTTGTTTGCCCGATTGAGGAACATTACATGACTTTCTTCGTGGTGTTCCATACATTCCGCATAGAACGGTTTCAGATAAGAGTAGGACGTTTCGGATGAGAGTATTTTCACCCTTTCGGATGCTTTTACATTGTCTTTATAAGAGATAGTGATTTCCGGCATGGTAAATTCTGTTGTTTTCATAACACTTGAATTTTAAATTAAACAATAAGAAATTTTGCCGGACACCCACAGTTTGGCGGGGACTTCAACCTAATCTTTTCAAAAAATACGACCCGTAGGTGTGGAGAATTTTTTAGAAAACCGGAACGGCTCGGATTTGGTATTTGTCCCCACCGGGCTGTAACTTTGCTAAAATTTGTGATTGAGATACATTACTTTAGGGAACTGAAAAGGGGTATCACTGGTGACACCCCTTAGACAACCGAATACCTTAAACCGTTATTCGTCATAGGTTCTATATCCTATCGGTTTGCGTGGCTTCGGTTCGGGCTTGCTTAGTAACTGGGTCAGTGCTTGATAAACCTCGCTGAATTGTGCATCCGTACTCTGTTCCAGTTCTTCGATGCGTTTAAGAAGTTCCTCGTAACCGATTGACATTTGGCGCATGAGGACGAAAGCACGCATGATGGAAATATTCACGTCTATGGCGGTCTGACTGCGTAAAACACTGGATAGCATCGCTACTCCCTGCTCGGTGAAACAATCGGGAAGTATATAGCTGTGTTTCAGGTTCTCCGGCAACTGGTCACAATTTGTGACCAGTTCGTCCCATTCCTCTTTTGTCATGGTAAAGCGGAAATCACCGGGGAAACGCTTTTCATTACGCTTTACTGCCTGTTTCAAGGCTTTGGTCTGTACTCCGTAAAGTTCCGCCAAATGGAAATCGAGCATGACCCGGCAACCTCTGACCTCAAAGATTTTGTTTTGGATGATTTGTAAGTCCATAATGTTATTATTTAACGGTGAGTAATTGGAAGCATAAAGGGACTTATCACAAATTGTGATAAGTTCTCTATATACCTATTTCATAGATACTTCTTTGTAGATTTTTTCAATGCCGACAAACTTCTTATCAAGCCCCTGCATATCGTTACTGATTTTGTTGTTGGTGACGCGGGCGTATATCTGTGTCGTTTCTATATTGGTGTGTCCCAACATCTTGCTGACTGTTTCAATGGGTACACCTTTGGCAAGCGTAGTCGTGGTTGCGAAAGTATGCCTCGCAAGGTGAAATGTCAAGTTCTTTTTAATCCCACATACATCCGCTATTTCTTTCAAATACGCATTAAGTTTCTGATTGCTGATAATGGGAAGTACCTTTCCGTCCGGCAATTTACCTTTGTAATTTTTCCAATATCATTTTAGGAATATCCAGCAAGGGAACATTCACGTCTGTATTTGTTTTTTGGCGTTTCGTAATTATCCATAGGTTACCATCAAAAGACTTGCGGATATTATCTTCCTTTAAATTTGCAACATCCACATAAGCCAAACCACTGAAACAGGAAAAGATAAAAACATCACGCACCTGTTCCAACCGTTCGGAAACCATCTTCTTTTTGAGGATTATCTTTATTTCATCCTCTGATAAATAACCTCTATCCACTTTTTCCAAACGTATTTTATAATTGGCGAACGGGTCACCTATCAGGATGCCGTTATTACGGGCTATCAGGATTATGCGCTTGAAGAACTGCATGAACTTGGCAGTCGTATTATAACCGCATTTGCAGGTAGTACGCAAATATAACTCAAAGTCAGTAATGAACATCGGGGTTATTTCCTTTATAGAAATATCCGACAGGTTATATTTGCTTTGGATGAACTCGGCAAGATGGCGGCGGGTCACTTCATATTTGCGATAAGTGGCAATCGTTTTGGATATGCCGACCAACTGTTTCACATCGTCATTGTGCTTTTGGAAAAGGTTAAGGATGGTGTCGTGGTTCTCGCTATGCCCTAAAAAGTTCATTCTTCACCTTTTCGGCGGTAACATAATTGTCACGCCTTTGCAGTTCGTGATAAATGGTATTAAGGGATGCGTTTATATCATCCAGCAATCGGTTGATACGGGTAGCTTCCGCAGAACGTCCGGCGGCTTTACCAGCCTTACCGTCCCAAAGTTTGGGTTGAACGTCCAGCTTGGAATTAAAACGGCTTGCCACACCATCAATCGTGATGCGGACAAAAATAGGGTAACTGCCATTGATTTTTTGCTTGTCCTTTTTCACAAAGAAAAGAACGGAAAATGTACTCTTCATAAACTCACTTTTTTAGGTTACAAAACTACGTTAATTAGCTCAAAGTGAAGTTTATACAGGCTCGCCAAATAGCGACAGAAGTTCGCCAATTTCGGACTAAGTGTACCCCTTTTGGACTTCAGTTGTCGGGGGTACGAGTTAGGTTACTAACTTTGTCTTTCAGGGTCTAAATGATGTCCGGTAGGGCAGACATAAGGGGATAAAAAAGTCCCACAAATCGTTGAATTTGTAGGACTTGGCTGTTCATTGTCCGGTTTTGTCCGGTTAGTTCAGCGGAGAGACAGGGATTCGAACCCCGGGTGCCTCGCAGCACAACGGTTTTCAAGACCGCCGCAATCGACCACTCTGCCACCTCTCCAAAACTTCTTTTTTCAGAAGTGCTTTTCTTTTAAAGCGGTGCAAAGATACAAATCAATTTTTATTCTACAAACTTTTCTGCACAAAAACAGAGCAATTATACCAAAATTCTTGTTTATACCCACTACGGAACGAACATAACGGCATTTAGGCTATTTGTTGAAATTTATCAAGGGCAAGACAGAGTTTTATAACTTACTGGCTATCAGTATATTTACAAAGAACCACATTCAGTATACGATTGAACCCTATTCAGTATACGACTGAATGGCATTCACTATACGACTGAATTAGGTTCAGAATACGACTGTTCCTTAAACCTACATCATTTGTAAATAATGCAGATTATTATTCGGTTCTTGTTTCAATTCATAAACCACATATAAAGAAAGTATTAACATCTCTACTCCCCCGGACATTCACTACCTAATAATAGTTATTTTATGCTGTTCAACATAAAAAGAGAAGTATCTCTTATAAAAATTACGGAATTTATTCAGTATTTTTGTGCGCTCTAAAGGATAACATTATCTAACCTACTAACAAAAACAAATTTTATGGAATTGAACAAAACCTTTACCAATGGGCTTTGGAATAAAGAAATCAATGTCAGTGATTTCGTCAGTAAAAACATCGCACCCTATACCGGGGATGCATCTTTCTTGCAGGGACCTACCGAACGTACCAAACGTATCTGGGACATCTGTCTGAAGGCTCTCGAAGAAGAAAGGAACAACAATGGCGTCCGTTCACTGGACAATACCACCGTATCTACCATCACTTCTCATAAAGCCGGGTATATTGATAAGGACAATGAACTTATTGTCGGTTTGCAGACTGATGAACTGTTGAAACGATCCATCAAACCTTTCGGAGGCATCAACGTGGTAGCAAAAGCATGCCGTGAAAACGGAGTGGAAGTGGACGATAAAGTAAAAGACATCTTCACCCATTACCGCAAAACACATAACGACGGCGTATTCGATGTATATACCGAAGAAATCCGTTCCTTCCGCTCACTGGGATTCCTTACCGGATTGCCCGACAACTATGCCCGCGGACGTATCATCGGCGACTACCGCCGATTGGCTCTCTACGGCATCGACCGTCTGATTGAAGCCAAGCAGGAGGACTTGCGCAACCTCACCGGCCCGATGACCGAAGCACGCATCCGTCTACGCGAAGAAGTGGCGGAACAAATCAAAGCTTTGAAGGACATCAAGGTTATGGGCGAATATTACGGACTCGACCTCAGCCATCCGGCTACATCAGCTCAAGAGGCCGTGCAATGGGTATACATGGCATATCTTGCTGCCATCAAAGAGCAAGACGGTGCTGCCATGTCATTGGGTAACGTATCTTCGTTCCTCGATATATTCATTGAATACGATCTGGCTCACGGAAAAATCAATGAGACGTTTGCGCAAGAACTGATAGACCAGTTCGTCATCAAGCTGCGCATGGTACGCCATCTGCGTATGCAGTCGTACAATGATATCTTTGCCGGTGACCCGACTTGGGTGACCGAAGCCATCGGAGGACGCTTCAATGACGGACGCGTGAAAGTCACCAAGACTTCTTTCCGCTTCTTGCAGACGCTATACAACCTCGGTCCTTCTCCGGAACCAAACTTGACCGTACTGTGGAGTCCCGAACTGCCGGAAGGCTTCAAGGATTTCTGCGCCAAAGTTTCCGTAGATACCAGCTCCATCCAGTACGAAAATCGACAACCTAATGCGCGAAGTGCGCAACTGCGACGATTACGGCATTGCCTGCTGTGTATCCTACCAAGCCATCGGCAAGCAAATCCAGTTCTTCGGCGCACGTGCCAACCTTGCCAAGGCCCTGCTGCTTGCCATCAACGGTGGCCGTTGCGAAAACACCGGAACTGTCATGGTGAAAGGTATTCCCGTATTGACCGGCGAGACACTGAAGTTTGAGGAAGTTATGGCCAACTACAAGAAGGTACTGACTGAAATAGCCCGTGTCTACAACGAGGCCATGAATATCATCCACTACATGCATGATAAGTATTATTATGAGAAGGCCCAGATGGCATTCATCGATACCAACCCACGCATCAATCTGGCATACGGTGTTGCCGGCCTTTCCATCGCCATAGACTCACTGTCCGCCATCAAATATGCCAAAGTCACTGCACGCCGCAACGAAATCGGCCTGACCGAAGGTTTCGACACTGAAGGCTCATTCCCCTGCTTCGGCAATAATGACGACCGTGTGGACCACCTGGGAGTAGACCTCGTTTACTATTTCAGCGAAGAACTGAAAAAGCTGCCTGTCTACAAGAATGCCCGTCCCACCCTTTCCTTGCTGACTATCACCTCCAACGTGATGTACGGCAAGAAGACCGGTGCCACTCCGGACGGACGCGCCAAAGGTGTTGCCTTTGCTCCGGGTGCCAACCCAATGCACGGACGTGACAAGAACGGTGCCATCGCTTCCTTGAGCTCCGTAGCCAAATTGCGCTACCGCGACTCGCAGGACGGCATCAGCAATACGTTCTCCATTGTTCCTAAATCACTGGGCCCGACACCGGAAGAACGTGTAGAGAACCTGGTAACCATGATGGACGGCTACTTCACCAAAGGTGCCCACCATTTGAACGTAAACGTACTGAACCGCGAAATGCTGGAAGATGCCATGGAACATCCTGAAAAGTATCCGCAACTCACCATCCGCGTTTCCGGCTATGCCGTGAACTTCGTGAAGTTGAGCCGCGAGCATCAGTTGGAAGTCATCAGCCGTTCATTCCACGAAAGAATGTAATATGATAAATGTACACTCCTACGAAAGTATGGGAACATTCGACGGGCCGGGTCTCCGGCTCGTCGTTTTCCTGCAAGGATGTCCATTCCGTTGTCTGTATTGTGCCAATCCGGATACGATTGATGTAAAAGGAGGCACTCCCACCACTCCGGAAGAGATTCTGCAAATGGCTATCAGCCAAAAGGCATTCTTCGGGAAGAAAGGAGGTATTACTTTCTCCGGCGGTGAGCCTACCCTGCAAGCAGAAGCGCTGATTCCTCTTTTCAAGGAGCTGAAGGCGAACGGCATCCATATCTGTCTGGACAGTAACGGAGGCATCTGGAATGAAAAGGTGGAAGAGCTCTTTAGCCTGACTGACCTCGTGCTGCTGGACATCAAGCAATTCAATCCCGAACGCCACCGTACGCTGACGGGACGAAGCAACGAACAGACACTCCGCACCGCTGCCTGGCTCGAAGAACATGAACACCCCTTCTGGCTGCGCTATGTACTGGTCCCCGGTTACAGCGATTCGGAAGAAGACATCCGCCTGCTGGGTGAAAGTCTCGGCAAATACCGGCAGATACAACGGGTGGAAATACTTCCTTACCACCGTCTGGGTGTTCACAAATACGAAGCCATGGGATGGGATTACAAATTGAAAGAAGTGAAGGAAAATGCTCCGGAACAACTGGAACGGGCAGAAAAACTGTTCAAAGAGTATTTCACGAATGTGATAAACCAACTAAAACAGAAAAGCAAGGCTGTCCGGATATGATTCCAGACAGCCTTGCTTTTCATTTATAGGGTAAGAATCCTATTCTTTCAAGTTATAGGTAATCTGCTGTACATCATCACTACTGCCACCCACCATAAAGACGAAATCACCAGGTTCTACCATATAATTCATCTCATTGTCATAGAATCCCAGTGCATCGTCAGTTATCTGAAAAGCTACAGTTTTGCTTTCACCCACATTCAGATGAATTTTCCTGAAGCCCTTCAATTCCTTTATCGGGCGCGTAACAGACGCTACCTTATCCTGCACATACAACTGGACTACTTCCTCTCCTGCACACTTACCGGTATTAGTCACTTTTACCGACACCTCCGTATGGACGCCTGCAGCCTTGCCCGGCAGCAGTTTCAAATCAGAATATCCAAAATCCGTGTACGAAAGCCCATATCCGAAAGGATAGGCAGGCTCAGTGGAAGCATCGATATAAGATGCCTTATAGGTCTGTTTCAATGCGGTAGGGCGGCCGGTGCTCTTATTCTGATAATAAATGGGAATCTGTCCTACGTGTGCAGGAAATGTCATGGGCAATTTAGCCGAAGGATTATACTCTCCCCACAACACATTGCATATGGCATTGCCAGCCTCACTTCCCAGCCACCAAGTACACAGTACCGCATCAGCATGTTCCCTTATCTCATTGAAGATTACCGGACGCCCACACATGACAAGAGCAATGACAGGTTTTCCAGTCTTTGCCAGTTCCGACACCAGCTTCTGCTGCCCCTCGGGTATGGCTATATTCACTTTGGAAGCCTTCTCGCCACTCTGACCGAATCTCTCGCCTACCGCCACAACAATGACATCCGAAGCCTCAGCAGCCTGTAATGCTTCCTGCAATCCGGTCAACTGATTGCTCTTCATATCATAGCCTTCAGCATAGCTCACCTCCAGTCCTTTCCGGACCAATGCATCATATAAGGTCACCACTTTGTTCCGGTCCGTAGTGGCAGCCCAAGCACCTGCCATATCGTACTGGGATTTTGAGAGTCCTCCTATCAAGGCTATCTTCCTCGTCTGTGCCGTCAACGGAAGCACAGATTCCCTATTCTCCAGCAATACAACGGAACGCTCGGCCATACGGAGCGAAGCATTACGGACTTCGGGCGCATTGAGTATTCTGGCCGCTCTTTCCGGATTACAGTAGCGAAAAGGGTCCTCAAACAATCCCAACTCATATTTCTTCTCCAATATACACCGTACTGCATCATCAAGCACACTCTCCTTTACTTTCCCTTCTTGAACAAGCTCCTTCAGATAAGTCAAGTAGCAGGTACTTACCATCTCCATGTCCAGACCAGCATTCAGCGCTTTGGCTGCGGCATCTTTCTTGTCAGCAGCATAACGGTGGTTCACCAATTCCTCTACCGAATTATAATCGGACACAACAAATCCCTTAAATCCCCACTGCTCTCTCAATAGCCGGTTGAGCAAGAAATCATTGGCAGTACAAGGAATATTATTAAAATCATTGAAAGCACTCATCACGGTAGCTGCTCCTACCTTTATGGCCGCCTTATAGGGAGGCATATAAAAATTGGCAAAGTGGCCCATTGACATATCCACACTATTATACTCCTTTCCTGCTATCGGTGCACCATATCCGGCAAAATGTTTCATACATGCCATGACAGTCGTCGTGTCTGCCAAATCGTCTCCTTGCAAGCCTCTGACACGCGCCTCCGCTACCCGAGAACCATAATAAGGGTCCTCACCGGCCCCTTCCATGACGCGTCCCCAACGTGCGTCCCACGAAATATCCACCATCGGGGCAAAAATCCCAGTTCAAACCATCGGCGGCACTTTCCAAAGCATTGTAGCGTGCAGCTTCCTCAATCATGGCCAAATCGCAAACTTGCAGCCTCGGCAAGCGGAAGCGGAAATCCGGTACGATAGCCGTGGATAACATCCAGTCCGAAAATTAAAGGAATGCGCAAACGCGATTGCAAAGCAAGCTCTTGATAACGGCGTATATCCTTTACTCCTATCACATTCAGCATAGAGCCTATTCTGCCTTGCCGGACATACTCTTCTTTAGGAATATTTCCACCGTCGGGTCCGGTAAAATTCCCTCGGTAGGTGCATTGTGCAAGCTGGCCTATCTTTTCATCCAGCGTCATCTGCTTCATCAAGCTTGAGATGAATTTCTCCTTCTCCGTAGTTTGTGCCGAGGTAAAGGTGTTACCAAGTCCCCACAGACAAACCATCAGTATTATTATCTTTTTCATACTGCCATTCTTGTTTTGATATTTATTTTATCATAAAACAACAGTTGCCTTCAATGGTAAATCAGCTGAAGAAGGACCTGCCAGAATCTCAAAAGTCCCCTTTTCCACTACAAACCGATGTGATTCCACATCATAGTAGGCAAAGGCTTCCTCATCCAGCAATATCCGAACGCGCTTGGTTTCACCCTTCTTCAAGTAAACCTTATCGTAGCCTTTCAACTCCTTCAATGGACGCGGAACAGAACATTCCACATCCCGCACATATACCTGAGCCGCTTCCGCAGCATCCATCTTTCCGGTATTCTTGATGTCAAAGCTTACCGTAACCCGGCTTGCCCCCCGTCTTCTCAACACTCAGATTACTATATTCAAAACTACTGTATGACAGTCCATACCCGAAAGGATAAAGCGGCTGCTTTCCGTTCCGGTCATATCCCCTATAACCTACGAAAACACCTTCGGCATACTGCACCCGTTTATGAGGTACATTGCGATTGTCATAATAATTACCATATACCGGATTATCTTCCCATTTTTCCTCGATGCTGACTGGTAGTTTGCCACTTGGCGAAAGCTTGCCCGTAATGATTTCGGCAAGGGCCTTTCCACCCTCCTGCCCCGGATACCATGCCATCAAAATAGCTTGTACACTCTGCCCCCAATTGCGGAAATCTATTTCACCTCCGGCATTCACCACCACAGCCACATTATCATGAAGTGAAGCCACTTTATTAATGAGATATTCCTGCCCGTATGACAATGCAAACGGACGGTCGAACCCTTCACCTTCTGTACTGCTGTTGAACCCGGCACATACAATAACATTCCTGGCATGCTTCAGTGAAGAGGCCAAACGCTCCTCATCCATCATTCCTGCCTGGAAACTGACAGTCGCCTCACCCACATTATCAAAATATTCAATACGCAACCGGTATATCTCCCCTGCATGACCTGCATAAATGCACTGCGGGTACTGAATGAATGGTTCCCCCAATCTCCGGTAATCAGCTTATCGTTTACAAACAGACGGTATCCGTCATCGCCAGCCAGCTGGAACTTGACAGTTCCATCCTTGTCAGCCTTGTAAACTCCCGTCCAACGGGCAGAAAACTGATCTACCGGCATGCCGTCGAACGGTGCACCGTATTTCCAGGCATGGTCTATGGCAGGCTCTATGGCAGCTTGAAAGAGTTCTCCGGTAAGATTACGAGTATTATAATATTCGCCCTTAAAACCGTTTTGCGTAAAACTGCCATCCGTATAAATCTGTTGGGACATATCCTTATAAAGAATGCTGTCAGACAGCAGCTCTATCTGTCTGCCGCCCTTCAACTGAACCATACCGTCATAGAGTGACACTACCGAATAAGGGGTGACAAATCCGCTTCCTCCTCCTGTGGGAATAATATCGGCATTAGGCCCGATTACCAATGTTCTACCGTTCCGGTAAGGCAACGTACCGTTATCATTTTTCAATAAGACTACTCCTTCTCTCGCCAAGTCAAGTGCAATTTCCTTAGACTGTGCATTGTCTTTATCGATAGATTTATCTTCTCTCGGAGTATCAAGTGCTCCAAAAGCAATCAATGTCTGGAGTATATGCCGGACTTTGGCGTCAATGGTCTCTTCCTTCACGATACCATTCTCTATTGCCGGAATAAGAATTTCCCTGGTCATGAATTTACCGACGGGCATTTCCAAATCCAACCCTCCATTAGCAGCTCCCACACCGGAATATACAGATGTCCAGTCAGACATCAGGATACCTTTAAATCCCCACTGCTTGCGTAATACATCAATGTTCAGCCAGCTGTTTTCGGTGGCATGTACCCCGTTCAGCGGATTATAGCTATCCATAACCGCCCCTACTCCTGCTTCCTGCACAGCTTTTCGGAACGCGGGAAAATAAATTTCCTGCAGCGTGCGTTCATCCACATCTGAGCTGGCATGATGTCTGCTCCACTCCTGGTTATTGGCCGCAAAATGCTTCACCGTAGCCATAACTCCCTCTTCCTGCACTCCCAAGATATATTCTTTAGCAGTTTCGCCCGTCAAATAAGGGTCTTCACCAAAATACTCATAGTTTCGCCCGCATAGAGGAGAGCGGTAGATATTGACTCCAGGCCCCAACAGAATACTTACCCCACGGGCCTTTGCATCCCGGGCCAAACCATGTCCCAGCTCTCTAGCCAACTTACGGTTCCATGTCGAAGCCGACAAGATGCCACAAGGATACAAGGTACTTTGAGTATTGTTACGTATGCCTTGCGGACCATCGGCCATCCTGATTTCGGGTATGCCAAGCCGGGGTACAGCCCGGATATAAAAATGATTTGGGACCGGAAATGTAATCGATTTTTCTTCCAGCGTCATTTGAGAAACCAACTCCTGGCACGCTGCTCCACCTGGGGAGTAATACACACTTGTGCTTTTGCCGTGATTGCACAACAAAGCAATAGCCCGCTTAAGGCTACTTTCTTTTTAATCTTCATTTTGTCTATTTTACTACGTGTTTGTTATATTGCCGGGCATGTCCCGACCTACTTTCTTTCTTCTCAATCAATAAAAAAACCGTGTCCCTTCATCCACCAACGAAGAAACACGGCCGAAAGTTATTAAGAAAATTCTGAATCTACAAGAAAGTGGACAAAAACATGTCTGTCCTGCTATCAATAAGTAAGACGTATACCGGCCTGCAACGTAAAGTTACACGGGTTCTCCTTGCGTATAGTCTGTATCGACGAACCGTCATCAAAGAAATAAGATACTCCCGGTTCCACATACAGGCCCACCCTATTGCTTATGTTATACTGGGCACCGACAGCACCCATGACAGAAAGCTGTACCGGTTTCACAGTCTCACTCTCAGTACCAATCTTGCCATACACACATTTTTCAATGGCACCCCCCGCCGAAACGTACATCGTAAAGTTCTTTGCATCCACAAAGTTCCAGTTGGCCCGTACCGGAATGCCAATATAATGCAGCTTCTGGCTTATCTTTTCCGAGCTGCCCTCATACCTTACGTCAGAAGCAAGATAGGTATACGTCAGCCCGCTTTCCACAGAGAAACCCTTCGCCAAGTTTTTCCGCACCGAAACACCGAAACTGAGCGGTTGTTTATGGTCTATATCCGCAATTTTCTTTTCGCGTCTTTGCAGATAGGGCATACCATCCTTTAAAAACCAGTTCCTGCCCGTCGGGAATAGTAACAATGCCATTGGCCGTAGAGGATAAATCTACGTTACCGCCATAAATAGGACTTCCAGGCATGTAGTCCGACATCACATTCGCTTCCCCTTCATTCGCCAATGAAAAACCTCCCGTATTTCCTACGGACAAGCCAACCGCCCATCCTTTAGCATCCCTACCAGAACTGTTTTTTTCCGGAAGATGCAGTTTGTCCCGGCCTGACGGACGATAGCGGTCTTCCCTTGTCTCCGGTTCCTCGGCCTGCATTGTAGTTTCATGGTCCGTATCTTCCACTACCGGTTCTTCCGCCTGCTGTCCAATACCGACAACCTCATCTGCAGTTTCAACCGGCAGCATTTCCTCCTGCTGTTCTTCGCCAACCGATATTCTGATATGTTGTGCAACCAAAGGGCGACTTGCCTCCCTATTGGGTGCCGATGCATTTCCATGTGCCCGATAGGCAGGCTCTATGGAATTAGTCCGTACGGCAGGTACCGTCTGTTCCGGCAAGACGTCCGGAGCCACAGCCAAAGCAGGCACTGACGTATGCCGCATTTCATTCCCTACCGGACTCTGCAACAGCCACAGACTGACGGACGAAACCGCCACCAGCAACACAGCTGCCGCGGCCACCGCCCAGCGACGGAAAGGTATCATCCTATGCGGTCCGGTTATCGGAGCTCCGGAAACGGACAATTCCTTCTCCAACCGCTCCCATCCGGCAACCGGCAGCGGTTCGGCCAATAGTCTTCCAGCTTGTCCTTTATCTTTTTCAACCACAATTCATCTTCCATACGTTCCTTCATTTAATCATTTCTTTTCATCCACTCACGTACTTTTGCCGCTAAAGTCGCTTTAGCACGCGTCAACTGCGAGGCAGAGGATTTTTCATTAATTCCCAATAGTCGAGCAATCTCCTTATGGGATTTCTCTTCAAAAATATATAAGTTGAATACGGTACGATAGCCGGCAGGCAATTCACTGATAAACTGCATCAGTACTTTTTGAGGAATGACATCTATTGACGAACCTTCCGGTTCCTCATAAGCTTCGGGTGCATTCTCCAAGGCCGATGACTGATTCATCACATCATTTTTCCGCAAATACTGCAACACCGTATTCACCATTACGCGTTCCATCCATGCCCGCAGAGAACCCTCTCCCCGCCAAGTGAACTTATCGAAAGAATCAAAAAGCTTCAGAAAACCGTCATGCATCAGGTCTTGGGCAGTCTCCCGGTCACCTGCATAACGGAGGCATACGCTGAGCATGCGTCCCGCATAGCGCTCATACAGTTCTTTGCGGGCAAGATTGTCTCCTTGCCTACAGCGTTCTGCCAATTCCTGTTCTTCCATTCTCTCTTTTAACACGTGTTTACCCTATAAATGCAATCGGCGCAAAAATACTGCATCAGGCAGAGAAGAAAATCATACTTTCATTTCTTTAACAGTATACTACGCAGTATTTAGCTTTTCACCGCATTTTCTGAATACAAAAATAAGTTTTAAACCAGAAAAATGAGCTAAAACCTACCACTTATGAAGAAACTGAGAATGACATTGGCAGCATCCATGCTTTTATTCCTGACTGCCTATTGTATTGCAATCATGCCTGGACGATTGGGATGACAAATATGACACTTTGTTCGCCGTAGGTACGGTAAAGGTCATCGAAGGAAAAGACTACTATTTCTCACTGGACGAAGGCAGTAAACTATATCCCAGTGACACAACCTATGTTCACGACTATGCCGTAATAGACGGCCAGAGGGCTTTCATCTACTTCCGCGAACTGGAAGAGAAACTTCCAGGCTACGAATATAATGCCCAAATAAAGCACATCGGAAAACATTCTGACCAAAGACATCTACTCCATGCCTGCCGAAAAGGCAGACAGTATCGGAGACGACAACATCAACGCCACGGATTTATGGATTACGGGCGAGTATCTGAACATCAAATATCAATTCTACCACAGCAACAACGAAGATAAGAAGCACATGCTGAACCTGGTCATCAATGAAGCATCCACCGGCGAAAACGACAAACCGGATTACGTCAATCTCGAATTCCGCCACAATGCCTACAATGACAGCCAGCTCACGCTGGGCACCGGACTGGCCTCCTTCAAGCTGGACAATATAGCGGAACAACTGAAAGAGAAAAAAGGGCTGAACATCCGTGTCAAAAGTCTATATGACGGTGAACGGTTCATGACCATAGACATTAAAAAAGAAAACAACTAAATCTCCTGAAAACACATCTTTCAACATCTCAATGAGAAGCGGAGTGACATTTCAATATGTTGCTCCGCTTTATTTTTCCATATCCCGCTTAAATTCATCTTTTTCTTTGTCTATCCACCGGGAAACCCCTACATTTGTAAGAATTTTCACAATAGCAAACATTAAAACGGTCCAAAGGATATGAAATACATACTGGGAACAGTAATTGCAATACTCTGCTCGTTCACCTGCACAGACACCCTATATGGAAAATCTCCCGCAACAGACGTCGACGATATTCTGATAATCAACACTTATACAGAAGCCAATCCCTGGAGTAATGATTTCATCACCTCCATTGTGAACATGGCATCACAGAACAGCCACATCGGAGTATACACCGCACACATGAAAATGCTGACACTTGACGAGGAAAATAAACTGGAGACATTCAAAGAGAGCTTGTTCAAGAGTTACAAGAACCCTAAACTTATCGTGCTTATCGGATGCGGAAGTTTCATCATGTGCGATGAACTGAACCGGCAGTGGCCCGATATCCCCATGATATTATGTGGTGAGAGGGATTATACCGGTCCTAAGGAAACAATGATACGCGAGCACGCCCTGCCCCGCACAGAGCGTATTCCCATCAGTGACCTACAGAAGAAGTACAATCTGACCTTAATGCAATCCAGTGTATACCTGAACGAGAACCTGCAACTCATGAAGCAACTCATCCCCAAAATGGATAAGGTCATGTATATAGGGGATGAAACATACATCTGCCAGCAGAACGACTATGACTTG
>ENA-OQCV01000232-OQCV01000232.1-human-gut-metagenome-genome-assembly--contig:-NODE-232-length-16189-cov-3.619163_pt1 | contig 16189 bp, 21 predicted proteins | sample MGYA00242766_ERZ504592 | MGnify/ENA primary metagenome ERZ504592 (study PRJEB26092, sample SAMD00036315) | human gut metagenome | host: Homo sapiens | study: EMG produced TPA metagenomics assembly of...
GGGAATGCCCAGCCGCTCCGCCACGGCGGCGGCGTCCGCCGCCCCCGTGCCGCCTAGGCCGATGTCCAGAATAGAGGCCGGTGACCTCATACCGCTCCTGTAAGAGCCGGGCCGCCACGGCGGAGTCCACCCCGCCGGACAGGCCCAGCACAATCTTTTCCTTCATAGCGTCTCCTTTTCCTGGGATTTTGCGGGCAGGGGCCCGCCCCCTCTCCGCCCTGGGGCCGCTCCAGATGGATCATGAGCGCGGCGATGTCCGCCGGGGAGACGCCCGAGATGCGGGAGGCCTGCCCCAGATTGAGGGGGCGGATCTTGTCCAGCTTCTGCCGGGCCTCGGTGCGCAGGCCCCGCAGGGACAGGTAGTCCAGATCGGGGGGAGGGGCCGGTTTTCCATCTTCCGCTGCTCGGCCACCTGGCGGAGCTGGCGGTCGATGTAGCCCTGGTATTTCACGGCGATCTCCACCGCCTCGGTGACGGCGGTGGGCAGCGGCCGCCGGTCCGGATCCGCCCCGGCCAGACTCTCATAGGTGTTCTCCGGCCGGCGGAGCAGGTCGCACAGGCGGCCCTCCGCGGTGCCGGTGTGCTCCAGGCGCTTGATCTCCCGGTCCACGGCGGCGTACTTGTCCACCACCCGCTGATACCGCTCGCCGCTGATCAGGCCAATGGCGTGCCCACGGGGCACAGCCGCCGGTCGGCGTTGTCCTGCCGGTGGAGCAGGCGGTACTCGGTGCGGGAGGTCATCATGCGGTAGGGCTCGTTGGTGCCCTTGGTGACCAGGTCGTCGATGAGCACCCGATGTATCCCTGGTCCCGGCCCAGAATGAAGGGCTCCTTGCCCTGGATTTTTCAAAGCGGCGTTCACGCCTGCCACAAAGCCCTGGACGGCGGCCTCCTCATAGCCGGAGGAGCCGTTGAACTGCCCGGCCCCATAGAGGCCCGCCACCCGCTTGTGCTCCAGGTGGGGAGCAGCTCGGTGGGATCCACGCAGTCGTATTCGATGGCGTAGGCCGGGCGGGTCATCTCCGCCCGCTCCAGGCCGGGAATGGTGTGGAGCATCTGCACCTGCACGTCCTCCGGCAGGGAAGAGGACAGGCCCTGGATGTAGAGCTCTTCGGTGTTCAGCCCCATGGGCTCCACAAAGAGCTGGTGCCGCTCCTTGTCGGCAAAGCGCACCACCTTGTCCTCGATGGAGGGGCAGTAGCGCGGGCCGACGCCCTCGATCATGCCGCCATAGAGCGGGCTGCGCTGGATGTTATCCAGAATGATCCTGTGGGTCTCGGGGTTGGTATAGGCGATCCAGCACTCCACCTTGTTGTGCATGGGTGCATCGGTCATAAAGCTGAAGGGCTGCAGCTCATTGTCCGGGTCGCCGGGCTGGCATTCCAGCTTGGAAAAAATCGATGCTGCGGCGGTGCACCCGGGCAGGGGTGCCGGTCTTGAACCGGCGCAGCGGCAGCCCGGCAGCCTTCAGGCTGTCGGTCAGGGCGTTAGCGGCGTGCATCCCGTCCGGGCCGGAGGCGTACCACGCATCGCCCACAAAAATTTTCGCCGCCTAGATTCGTGCCGGTGGCAATGACCACGCATTTGGCGCTGTATTCCCCGTTCAGCTGGGTCACAACGCCCTTCACACGGCCGTTCTCGGTCTCGATGCTCACAACCTCAGCCTGATGGATGGCAAGGCCGGGCGTGAGTTCCAATGCATGCTTCATATATTCATGGTAGCGCTTGCGGTCGGTCTGCACACGCAGGGCGTGCACCGCCGGGCCTTTGCCCTTGTTGAGCATCCGGCTCTGCAGATAAGTGGCATCTGCAGCAAGGCCCATCACGCCGCCAAGCGCATCCAATTCACGTACCAGCGTTCCTTTTGCCGTTCCGCCAATGCTGGGGTTGCAGGGCATGTTGCCAATGGCATCCAGACTCATGGTAAACACGGCCGTTCTCGCGCCCAGCGTTGCGGCGGCGTGAGCTGCCTCGATGCCGGCATGACCGGCACCGATGACGATAACGTCATAATCTCCTAAGTGGTTCATATACTTTTCCTTGGTTTTCCTCTTATTTTCCCACGCAGAAACGTTCAAACACCTGTTCGATCACAGCTTCCGAGGCGTTCTCACCGGTCAGGTCGCACAGGGCGGCCAGTGCGTCGTCCACACAGACGGAAACGGCATCCAGCCCAAAGCCGCCTGCGGCAGCATCCAGTGCACCGGCCACAGCGTCCCGTGCACGCAGTGCGGCGGAAAGCTGACGCTGGCCGGACAGACTGGCGGCATGGGGGTCGATCTGGCTGGTACCCAGCAGGCGGGCCACCGCAGCGGAGATCACCTTGCGGCTCTCCTCCTCCTGACAGCACACCGGCAGCACCATGGCAAAGCAGGGCGCTATCCACTCTGCATCAAATTGCGTCGGTTTATCCTCTTTGTTGATAAGTGCAATGGCTAGACGGCCTGTGCAACGCTGTGCAAGCTCCAGATCTTCCCGCGTGGGCGGCTCAGAGCCATCGAACACAGCCAGGATCAGGCCTGCCTCCTCCAGCATTTTTCCAGCTGCGGCGGATGCCCTCGGCTTCAATGGCATCTTCGGTCTCGCGCAGACCGGCGGTATCGAACAGATTCAGCTGGATATCCCCCAGCTGTACCGCCTGTTCCACCACGTCACGGGTGGTGCCAGCCACCGGCGTGACGATGGCCCTGTCGAACCCGGCCAGCAGGTTGAGCAGTGTGGATTTGCCCGCATTTGGTCTGCCCACAATGGCGCAGTCCACACCTTCGCGCAGGACGGTATCCGCCTGATAATTATGGATCAACTCGTCCAGCTCTGCCTTTACCCCACTCAGTACGCGGTGCAGATGGTCACCGTCCAGCTCCGGCACATCCTCTTCGGGAAAATCCACCCATGCGGCAAGGTGAGCCTGAATGGCGGTAAGCGCTTCCTTCTGGGCACTGATCTTCTTTGCCAGCGCACCGCCCAGCGCGGCATTGGCCAGCGCGGCACCCTGACGGCCATCCGCCGAGATCAGATCCATCACCGCTTCGGCCTGCGTCAGACCCAGCTTGCCGTTCAGGAACGCGCGGCGGGTGTACTCGCCGGGAGCGGCAGGCTGCGCACCGGCGGCAAGGCAGGCTTCCACCAGACGGCGGGCCACGGCGCTGCCGCATGGCAGGAAAGCTCCACCACGTCCTCGCCGGTATAGCTGTGGGGCGCGCGGAAAAACAGGGCCACCCCCTCATCAAAGGCTTCGTCCCCTTCCCGGAATGTGCCGTACATGGCGGTGTAGCCTTTGGCATCCTCCACCTTTTTTGCGGCGTTGGCCGGGCGGAACACCCGGGCTGCTATGGGATAGCTCTCCGCACCGGAGAGCCGCACGACGGCAATGCCGCCTGCGCCCGGCGCTGTTGCAATGGCTGCAATGGTCGTTTCCTGCATGGTTTTTTCTGGCTTCCTTTCCGCGCCCGGTCTGGCCGCTTGCTCCCATCTGCCCACAGCAGCGAGACCAATACAGTTTCATTGTACCACGAAATGCTGCGGAATGGTACTGTTTTTTCAACCAATTCCCGGGAAACGGTTGAAAATCCGCCCGTTTCTCACACAAAAAAGGGGCTTTCCGTCCCAACACGGAAAGCCCCTTTTTGCAGGAAACTGTTTTTTAGAACTTGGCGATATCCGCCGTGGTGATGGCCTTGCCGGGCAGCGTGCGTGCATCGGCATTCTCATTCAGGGCCAGCTTGCCCTCGCGCAGCAGCTGCACAGCCTTCTGGTGATCGGCGGCCTTCCAGTTGTTGCCCACGATCTTCCAGTTGTTGTTCACGTGCGGCTCGATGGTGCCGCCCTTCACGGTGCGGATGTACTCGCCCAGCAGCTCGCGGATGCCGCCCACGTCGCCGCGCACATCGATCTCCAGCAGCTTGGGCAGCTCTTCGCCCGGCAGGAAGATGTCCGCAGCCGTCAGCAGCTGGGTGGTGGCGCGGTAGTTGTTCACTGCCACCACAAAGGTGTCGGTATCCTTCACGGCCTTGCCGTTCGGCCACTTGAGGTTCTTGATGCGGTGGCCCGGCTCCTTGGAGACGTCCAGCTCATAGTTGACGCCCTCAAAAAGCATCGTACAGGTAGTAGCGCACCGAGGGGTCAAAGGCGATGGTCACTTCATCCGGCTTCCATGTCTTGAAGAAGGCAGCAGACCACTCCATGAAGCGGCGCAGCTGCTCGCCGGTCATCTGCAGCTTGTACAGGGTGTTCTGGTAGGTGTAGATGCTGGCCATATCGCACTTGCGGATGGTGCCCGCGCGCATCTGGGAGGTCATGGAGGTCAGGGCGGTAGCAGAGACCTGCGCACCGGTGTAGTACATCTGCACTTCGTTGATGAAGTCCAGCAGCGCGGTATCCTGCACCATGGCCTGCGGCAGGCAGTCGATTTCGTTTTCGGGGGCCAGATCGCCGCCCTTCAGCTCGCCAATCGGGGGGTAACAGCGTCTTCCTTGGCGCGGGTGTCGTAGGAGGCCAGCAAAGCGGTCAGCTCCGGATCGGGCTCGTACTCCTTGATCTGCAGGTTTTCAGAGGTGCGGTTCACGACCTTCCACTTACCGTCCAGCTGGCGCTCCAGATAGACGTGGATCTCGGACAGGGTGGCACCGGCGTTCTTGTTCTCCACCACCAGCACGTTGTTGATCATCATGTTGGGGATGCTCCTGTGGCCGTGGCCGCCCACGATCACATCAAACTCGGGGCAGGCATTTGCCAGATCGGTAACGCCGGAGCCATAGACACCGTACTCGTTCTCGGTATCCATGTGCATGACGCCGATCAGAACATCCACCTGATCCTTGATCTTATCAATGATCTTGCGGCTCTCGTCCACAGGGTTGGTGACCTTCCAACCCTCCAGATTCTTGGCATCCCAGCGGATGATGTTGGGGGTGACCATGCCAATGACACCGATCTTGACGGTGCCCTTTTTGGATGATGGTGTAGCCGTCGGCCAGCGGGGTGCCGTCCGGTGCGTAAACGTTGCCGGTGAGCACCTTGGCCTTCTGCTGTCCCATGACCTTTTTCAGCACATCCATGCCGTAGTTGTACTCATGGTTGCCGGTGGTCCAGATATCATAACCGATGGCATTCATGGCAGCGACCATGGGATGCAGGTCATCGTTCAAGAACAGCTCTGCGGAGTTGGCCTGAATGGTATCGCCTGCATCCACCACCAGCGTGTTCCGGGTGCGGCACTGCTTAATGGCAGTCGCCTGCTGGGCCACACTGCCGGAAGCATCTGCCTTGTTGGCAGCGTAGTCCCATGGGTCGAATTTGCCGTGGGTATCGCTGGTGGCAAGGATCTGCAGATCCATGCTCCACAGGGACTTGATGTCACAGGCGGCTGCAGAGGGTGCCATGCAGCTGGCGGCTGCGATGGTGGCGGATGCCCCTGCACCACGCAGGAAGCTGCGGCGGGAGATCTTGTTCTGAGCCATAGTTGAATACCTCTCTTTTCATCATTCTGTCTGTTCTTCACGAACAGAACGCTCTTGACTACAGTATAAAGCCTTGACCAATTGTTTTACAATTGCCATTTAAGAGAAAGATTTCGGCAAAACAGGCAGTTTCTCCAAATTTTGAGAAGAATGACTTTTTTCGTGTTCAGTATACCGCAACGGCTGCCCAACCCGAAACCAGCTTGGCATCAGTTTTGGGTAAAATCCTTTTTTGCGTGAAAAAGGTCTCCGGAAAATCCGCAGATTTTCCGGAGACCCTGATTTCAAAAGTAATTCCGTATTACAGCTCGATCTTGCCAAAGCTGAAATCGGCAAAATCGTCCACCCGCTCGGTGCGCTTGGGTGCTACCGGTGCTGCATTCTCTGCATCACGGGGTGCATAGGTGCGCTCCGGCACGCCGGAAGGCCGCGGGCCGCGGGGTGCACCATTGCGGCTGCCACGGTAACCGCCACGGTTTCCATTGTGGTCGCCATGCTCAGAACGGTTCCCGCCGCGATAGCCGCCATTGCGGCTGCCGCCGGGACGACGGCCATTGCCGCGTCCGCTGCGGGGACGGCGCTCGCCATAGGTGTTCTCGGTCTGTGCATCGGGTGCGGTGGAGTAGATGACCACACGGCGGTCACGGCCTTCGCCCTTGCTCTCGCTGCGCACGCCCTCCATCTTGCTGATGGCAGAGTGGATGATGCGGCGCTCGTAGGGGTTCATGGGTTCCATGGCAAAGCTGCGGCCGGTCTTGCGCACCTTGGCACCAATGCGCTGTGCCAGTGCGGTCAGGTCGCTCTCGCGCTTATCGCGGTAGCCGGCCACATCCAGACCCAGCTTGATGTAATCGCCCTCCAGACGGTTTGCCACAAGGCTTGCCAGATAGGAAAGGCTCTCCATGGTCTCGCCGCGGCGGCCGATGAGGGCACCCAGCTTTTCACCGTCCAGACGGATGATGGTAGCTTCGCCCTTCTGCACAGCGCTGAAGGTGACATTCTCCACGCCCATCAGGGCAATGACCTCACGCAGGTAGTCCACAGCAGCCTTGATCTTAGCGTTTTCTTCGATCACGATGGGGACTTCCGGCTCCTCTTCCTCGGCAGCGGGCTGCTCTGCAGCAGCTTCTGCAGCGGGGGCAGCAGGCTCTTCGGCCTTTGCTTCCGGCTGTGCTGCCGCAGCAGCAGGCTCCTCTGCCACGGGAGCTGCCTTGACAGCCTCCTGCACGGGAGTCTTTTTCTCAACAACAGGCTCAGCGGGTGCTGCAGCCGGAGCGTCCGGCTCCTCCACGCTCACGCACACCTTGGCGGGGGTGAGCTTCAGGCCCAGAAAACCAGTCTTCTGGGGCATTTCCAGCACTTCGCAGCTGACATTCAGATCATCGGCCTGCACGCCCAGCAGAGCGCAGGCTTTTGCGCGGGCTTCATCGACCGTTTTGCCGGTCGCTTCCTGCTTACGGATCATAACCGTTCATCCTCCTCTTATTCTTTATCCTGCTTGTTCAGCTCGCTCAGCGGCACGGTACGCTCGTCCTTGTAGCGCTCCTCGTCCAGCTGGCGGGCATACTCCAGACGGCGCTTGTTCATCTCGCTGGCAGAAAGGTTCTTTTCTGTGGTCTTGCCGGTCTTGGGATCGGTGACCTTGACGGTAGTGTTCTTCACACCGCGTTTTTCCTGCTTTTTCTTTTCTGCGATCTGCGCTTCGATTTCCTTGCGCATCTTATCGGGGTCGTACACCTTGCGCATGACCTGGGTCTGCACGGTCATCACGATGTTGGAAATGACGTAGTACAGAGAGAATGCCAGAGGATAGGTGAAGCAGAAGAACAGGTACATCAGCGGCATCATATACATGGTCAGCTTCATGCTGCCCTGCATCTGCTGGCCGCTGGCCTTCATGCTGATATGGGTGGACAGGAGCATGGTGATGACCGACAGCAGCGGCAACACGATGTCCAGAGAAAGGCCCAGTTTGGGGATGCGGGTCAGGTCGATGCCGAGGAAGTTCATGTGCTGGCTGAACTCGGTAATGGTAGCGATCTGCTCGGCGCTGAAGCAGCCCAGCACACCGCCGTTGCCAGCAACCACCTGTGCGATGATGTTGGTATCGCGGGTGATGGCGGTAAAGGCGACGCCGGAGGCGGTCAGGGCCTCACCGGCGGCGGTCAGAGCCGCAGCGCTGATGTGGAAGATGCGCTCCAGCGGATTGTACACGACACCGATAACGCCGAACATGACAAGGAAGTTCAACAGCATGGGCACGCAGCCTGCGGTGGGGTTATAGCCGTAGTCCTGTTGCAGCTTGAGCATTTCTTCCTGCTGCTTTTCGGGCTTGTCCTTGTACTTGGTCTGGATCTCCATCATCATGGGCTGGAAGGCCGACATTTTAGCCATGCTCTTCTGCTGGCTCAGCTGCAGAGGGATCTTGACGATGTTGATGAGCAGCGTGAAGATGATGATGTCCCAGCCGTAGCTCGGGAGCAGCTTGTAGATCCACTCCATGACATAGCCGAGAGGACCGCTCAGGATGTAAAAGAAGTTCATACCTTTGTCCATTCTGCCCCGTCTGTGGCACGGGACTTGTTATTTTTATCGTAGGACACGCTGCCCACAGTGCACCGCGTCACAAGAAGCATATTTACTTTTCCACCTTTTGCTTGTGCCGTGTGGAAAACAGCCTTGCGGGCTGCAGCCGGCGGGCAGGGTTCTGCCAGCGGCCCGGCTCCGGCACCGGGTCAAAGCCCCATTTGCCGAAGGGATTGCACCGGGCGATGCGCCATGCCCCCAGCAGGATGCCCTTTACGCACCCATGGGTCATGATGGCCTGCATGGTGTAGTTGCTGCAGCTGGGCGTAAAACGGCAGCTGCGGCCGATCCATGGGCTGAGAGTGTACTGGTAGGCCCGGATGGGCACGCACAGCGCGCGGCGGCAGATGTACTGCAGGCGGTTCATGCGTCCGGCTTTTTCCGCCTGTGCCCTGCGTGCCGGGGGCACGGTGGCAGGGGGCGGCGCATCCGGCCGTTTGGCCTTATCCGGCAGACCGGCCTGTGCAAACAGCTTTGCCACAACGCTGCTCAGCTGCCAGCTCTTCAGCCGCGGGGTCATACCGCGGGCTACAAAGATCAGATCATAGCCGCCGATGTTGTAGTCCAGATGCTCGTCGATGGCCGCCTTCATCACGCGGCGGGCGCGGTTGCGCTGCACGGCGTGGCCGATCCTTTTTGGTGGCGGTCAGACCCACACGGGTCTTTTTGCTGCGGGTCTTGAGCACATACATCACAAGACCGGGGTTCACATAGGATTTGCCGCGGGCATACACTCTGCCAAACTCGCTGTTGCGGCGGATGGGACGATAGCGCATGATTCCGCGCCTCCTTTCTGTGGCTGAGAACACGCCCTGAAGGGTGCATTCTTCAGCCAGTATATCAAAAATTTTTCGACTTTGAAAGCCCATGCGGGCATTTTTACGAAAATTCTTTCAATTTTCAAAAAAATAAGACCGCTAATCCAATATCAGCGGTCTTTTGTGCGCATATTCATTTCTGCGCCGGATCCCGTCATAAAAGGCCGGATCAGACAGTCAGGCTCTTGCGGCCCTTTGCACGGCGAGCATTGATGACCTTACGGCCGTTCTTGGTGCTCATGCGGGTCAGAAAGCCATGAACTTCCTTGCGCTGACGCTTCTTGGGCTGAAAAGTTCTCTTCATGGTTGTATCCTCCGTAAAAACTTATCCCCGGTATGGGGTCTGATGTGGTCCCAGATTGGGGACAGGCTTGCAATTCAACAGTATATCGCATAGTATGGCGTTCTGTCAAGCATTTTTTTGCGCTTTCCTTCAAACTTTTTTGTGAAAAGATTTTCAACTTTTTTCACCATTCTGCCGTGGAAAACTCTTTTGCCACAAGATATTGTGGCCCTGTTTTTGCCCATGCCACAACGGCCGTGCAGGGGCTTTTCTTATGTATTATAAATTACATTATAGAAATATGGACGCACAGCGTTTTTTGTGGTATACTAACCTAGTATCAGCAGCATTGTTGAAAACTTTAACGGAGTGGATGTTTTATGGATTCTTTTAAGGACGTTTTAGAGGCCGCCCAGGCGTACTGCAAAACGCAGATGGCCGAGCCGACCTATAATCTCTATATCGACGGACTGGAGCCGATCAGCTTTGAGGATTCCAGCCACATCACCCTTTCGGTGCGCAACGACTTCATCTGCAAGATCGTGACGGACCGCTACCTTGGCCTGCTCAAGGAAGCCTTCAAGACCGTGCTGGGCTTCGACGTGGACATCACGCTGGTGGTGCCCAGCACGCCGCCGCACGAGGTGGTGCTGGCCCAGCAGTACGAGGCGAACCCCGCCTCCCCGCAGGGCAACTACGAGTTCACATTTGAAAACTTCATCAAAGGCCCTTCCAACCAGTTTGCGTTTGCTGCTGCACAGGCGGTTGCGGCCAATCCCTCCGGCGCATACAACCCGCTGTTCATCTACGGCGGCTCCGGCCTTGGCAAGACCCATCTGCTCACGGCCATCCAGACCGAGATCAAGCGCACCCACCCCGATTTCGTCATCATGTACGTTACCTGCGAGCAGTTCACCAATGAGCTGATCGCCGCCATCCGCGCCGGCAGCACCGAGGACTTCCGCATGAAGTACCGCGTGGCAGACCTGCTGCTGGTGGACGATATCCAGTTCATCGCCGGCAAGGAGTCCACGCAGGAGGAGTTCTTCCACACCTTCAACTCCCTGCACGATGCCCACAAGCAGATCGTCATTGCCTCCGACCGCCCGGCCAAGGAGATCAAAAGTCTGGAAGAGCGTCTGCGCACCCGCTTTGAGTGGGGCCTGACCGCCGATGTGCAGCCGCCGGATTTTGAGACCCGCGTGGCCATCGTCAAGCGCAAGGCAGAGCTTTTGCATCTGGACCTGCCCGAGGATGTGGCCGAGTTCATTGCCAACCACCTGAAGAACAACATCCGCCAGCTGGAAGGCGCTGTAAAAAAACTGAACGCCTACTACATGCTGGAGGGCATCCAGCCGGTCATCAGTGTGGCCCAGAATGCCATCAAGGACATCCTCAACGAGACCCAGCCGGTGCCCGTGACCATCGAGAAGATCATTGGCGAGGTGTCCCGCACCTTCAACGTCTCCCCTGCCGACATCCGCGGCACCAAGCGCAACGCCAACGTTGCCTCTGCCCGCCGTGTGGCCATCTACATCCTGCGCGAGGTCACCGGCATGAGCATGGAAGAGATCGGCCGTGAATTCTCCGGCCGTGACCACTCCACCATCGTCTACTCCCTCAAGACCATGGAGCGTGACATGAAGAACGACCAGCACCTGCGCGAGACCGTGAGCGACATCATCAAGAACGTGAAGGCCTGACCGCAGAAATCGAGCAAAAGTCGTACTCATTTATGGGTGAAACCCCATAATATGGGGAGAAAACGGAACAAAACGGGGAAAAAGAACCTATATCTTGTGGTAAAAACGCAAACCTTTCCACACTTTCCACAGAGTTTTCAACATTCAACCTCCGTTCTCCACATGGTCTGTGGAAAAAAATGACCTATTCCAACCTTTCCACAATCCATTCACAACACATTCACAACCCCGTGGAAACCAAAACCCCTGCATTCCGACAAGGCTTTCGGGTTTTCCAGTCAAGTCCCACCCCACTACTACGGTTACTACAACAAGTTCAATAAGATAGACCGGTTCTGAAACTGTTTTCAAACACAAAACAACATCAGAAACGGAAAAACAAAGGAGAGAATTCAGTTTGAACATCGTATGTGATAAAGTTCTGCTGAGCGCAGCCATCGATGGTGTGTCCAAAGCCGTCACCATGCGTTCTGCCATCCCTGTGCTGGAAGGTATCCTGCTGAAAGCCGAAGGCTTCCAGCTCAACCTCACCGGCTACGATCTGGAAATGGGCATCGTGACCACCATCGAAGCCAATGTCAAGGAAGCCGGCGAGGTGGTGCTGAATGCAAAGCTGCTCAGCAGCATGATCAGCCGGATGCCCGCCGGTCAGGTCAGCATCCTCTCTGCCGAGAACGGCAAGACCACCATCCAGAGCGGCGTAGTCCAGTTCGAGATCCAGTCTATGCCGGCCAACGATTTCCCGGAGCTGCCCAACACCGGAGCCGAGGAGACCCTGACCATCAAGACCGGCGTGCTGAAAGATATGATCGATCGTACGTTATATGCTGTCAGTCAGGACGAGAAAAAGCCCGCCCACACCGGTGAGCTGTTCGAGATCCTGCCCGACAAACTGACTGTGGTGGCACTGGACGGCTACCGCCTAGCCATCGTGGAACGCCCGGTGACGGCGGTAAAGGATATCCGCATCATCGTGCCCAGCAAGACCATGACCGAGGTCGCCCACCTGCTGCCCAACGACGACGAAGAGCCGGTGCACATCAGCGCCAACCGCCGCTATGTGGTCTTTATGGCCGGCGGCTACACCATCATGAGCCGTCTGATCGAGGGCGAGTTCCTCAACTACCGCAACGTGATCCCCGCCGACAGCCGCACCCGCGTGACCATCGACACCAAGGAATTCATCGAGACCATCGAGCGTGCTTCGCTGATTATTACAGAGCGTTTAAAGAATCCTCTCCGCATCTCCTTTACAGAGGGTAGAGTCGTGGTGCGCTGCCAGACCAACCTTGGCCGCGTGGTGGACGAGTTCAACGCCGACTGCGAGGGCGACGAAGTGGAGATCGGCTTCAACAACCGTTATCTGCTGGATGCGCTGCGCAACGCCCGCACCGAGAAGGTCCGCATGGAGATCAGCGGCCCTCTGAGCCCGGTCAAGGTGCTGCCTGCCGAGGGCAACGACTTTTTGTATCTGGTGCTGCCGGTGCGCTTCAAGAACGATTAAGAGGGCGAAATTATGCAGAAAATTCTCATCCATACGGAATTTATCAAGCTGGATGCCCTGCTGAAATATGCAGGCCTGTGTGAGACCGGCGGCGAAGCCAAGGAGCTGGTGCAGGGCGGTGCCGTGAAGGTGAACGGCGAGGTGTGCACCATGCGCGGCAAGAAGTGCCGTGCCGGTGATGTGATCGAGCTGGACGGCCAGACCGTGGAAGTGGGTCAGGGCCAGTAATGCGTCTGCTTTCACTGGAAGTTGCGAATTACCGCAATATTGCGGCAGCGCAGCTGGAACCTGGCCGGGAGCTGACCGTGATCTGCGGCAACAACGGTCAGGGCAAAACGAACCTGCTGGAGGCCATCTGGCTGCTGACCGGCGGCAAAAGCTTCCGGGGCGGCAAGGATGCCGAGCTTGTGCGCCGCGGAGAAACATTCGCGGTACTGGAGGCCGTCACCCAGCGCACCCGGCAGGAGGATCAGGAACCGGACGAACCGGCAAATGTGCGCATTACGGTGGGCACGCCGGATGCACAGCGCCCCGGCCGGTATGCATCGGTCAACGGCTCTCCGCCCAAGCGGGCGGCGGGCCTTGCGGGCAGCTTTCCGGCTGTGGTGTTCGACCCCGGGCACCTGAGCCTTGTAAAAGGTGCACCGGAAGGACGGCGGCGGTTTCTGGACGCGGCGCTGTGCCAGCTGTACCCCGGCTACCTTGCCACCTACCGTCGCTATGTGCGGGCATTGCAGCAGAAAAACGCGCTTCTGCGTCATTCCGCAGGCGGCACGGAGCGCCCGTGGGCAGAAAAATGCGCCCTGCTGGAAGTGCTGAACGTGGAGCTTGCAGCACAGGGCGAGGCCATCCAGAAGCGGCGGCGGGAGTATCTGGCCCTGCTCACACCGCTGGCCTGCGCCAACTATGCCGAGCTTTCCCACGGGGCAGAGCGCATGGCGGTGCGGTATGCCGCCCAGTTTGAGCCGGGCGGGCTTTCCGCACTTTTGAAGCAGCGCCAGAACGAAGAGCTGCGCGCCGGGCAGAGTCTGTGCGGCATCCACCGCGAGGACGTTGAGCTGCTGCTGGACGACCAGCCCGCAAAGGTGTTTGCGAGTCAGGGACAGCAGCGCAGCGTGGTGCTGAGCCTGAAAATGGCCGAAGCGGCTGCCGCTGCCCGGATCACCGGAGAGCACCCGGTGCTCCTGCTGGACGATGTGCTCAGCGAGCTGGACGAGGGCCGCAAGCAGTATCTGCTCACCCGCATGAAGGAAAAGCAGACCTTTGTGACCAGCTGCGATGATACCGCGTTCCTGAAAACGGACGGCGAGGTGTACCGCATGAACGGCGGTGTGCTGAGCAAAGCATGAAGAAATGATGCAAAAGTACATGCAGCTGCCGGTGAATAAACGGCGCTTTATGCATGAACTGCCAGAATGAGGAAAATACTGTATGTATATTCATCTGGGCCGTGACTACGTGCTGAATGACCGGGACATTATCGGCATCTTCAATCTGGAAACCACCACCATCACTCCCCGGGGCCGGGAGTTTCTGAACTACGCCCAGAAGAACGGCGCGGTGGTGAGCCTTTCGGACGAGCTGCCCCAGAGCTATGTTCTGGCAGACGGGGCCGTGGTGGACACGGTGTATCTTTCGGAGCTGTCGCCTGCTGCCATGCGGCGCAGAGCCGAAAAAATGATCGAGTAAACCAGCCAACAGGCGGAGAATATGCTCTGCTTTTACGATAGATCGAACAAAAATGCAAACATTGAACAAAAGGGAGAAAGGAAATGGCAGAAGAAATCATTACCAGCACAAATGCCGAAACCGCTACCGACCATGAGTATAATGCCAGCGAGATCCAGGTCCTGAAGGGTCTGGAGGCGGTGCGCAAGCGCCCGGGCATGTATATCGGTTCCACCGGCGAGCGCGGCCTGCATCATCTGGTCTACGAGATCGTGGACAACGCCATCGATGAAGCACTGGCCGGCTACTGCGACCACATCGAGGTCAAGATCCTGAAAGACAACATCATTCAGGTCACGGATAACGGCCGCGGCATCCCTGTGGACATTCAAGCCGACACCGGCCTGCCCGCCGTCACCGTCGTTTACACCATCCTGCACGCCGGCGGCAAGTTCGGCGGCGAGAACTCCGGCTACAAGGTGGCCGGCGGCCTGCACGGCGTGGGCGCTTCGGTGGTCAACGCCTGCTCCGAGTGGCTCACCGTCAACGTGCGCCGCGACGGCCACGAGTACGAGCAGACCTTCCGCCGCGGCGACCCGGACGGCCCGCTCAAGTGCATCGGCACCGTAGCCGATGGTGTCACCGGCACCCGGGTCACCTTCAAGCCGGACCCGGAGATGTTCCGGGATACCACCGTGTACGACTTCGACACGCTGGAAAAGCGCCTGCGGGAAGAAAGCTTCCTGAACGCCGGTGTCAAGATCACTCTGACCGACGAGCGTGAGATGTACACTCCCGTACTGGAGGACGGCAAGGAGGGTGAACCCTGCTACCGCACCGAGGTCATGTGCTACGAGGGCGGCATCAAGAGCTTTGTCACCTATCTGGGTGAAAAGCGCAAGCTGGACGTGCTGCACCCCAATGTGATCTACCTCAAGGGCCAGACCGACCGCGGCATGGCAGAGATCGCACTGCAGTATAATTCCAGCTACAACGAGCTGCTGCTGAGCTTTGCCAACAACGTCAACACCCCGGACGGCGGCACCCACGAGGAGGGCTTCAAGAACAGCCTGACCCGCGTGTTCAACGATTACGGCCGCAGCCACGGCCTGCTGAAGGATAAGGACGAGAACCTGTCCGGTGCGGACGTGCGCGAGGGCCTGATCTGCGTGATCTCTGTCAAGCTGCAGGAGGCGGAGTTTGAGGGCCAGACCAAGGCAAAGCTGGGTAATACCGAGATCCGCACCCTTGTTTCCAACATGGTCTACTCCAAGCTGATGGAATTCTTTGAGGAGAACCCCGGCGTGGCAAAGGCCATCTTTGAAAAGGCCACCCAGGCCGCCCGGGCCCGTGCCGCTGCCAAAAAGGCCCGCGAACTGGTGCGCCGCAAGAGCGCATTGGAGACCAGCCGGATGCCCGGCAAGCTGGCAGACTGCCGCGAAAAAGACCCCAGCCGCACCGAAATCTTCATCGTCGAGGGCGATTCTGCAGGCGGTTCCGCAAAAATGGGCCGTGATTCTGCCATTCAGGCCATCCTGCCGCTGTGGGGCAAGATGCTGAACGTGGAAAAGGCCCGCGCCGATAAAATTTACGGCAACGACAAGCTGATGCCCGTTGTACTGGCACTGGGCTGCGGCATTGGTGACGAGTTCGATATCTCCAAGCTGCGCTACGATAAAGTGTTCATCATGGCCGATGCCGATGTGGATGGCTCCCACATCTGCACCCTGATGCTCACCTTCTTCTTCCGCTATATGCGCCCGCTCATTGAGCAGGGCCATGTGTATGTGGCCCAGCCGCCTCTGTTCAAGGTGCAGAAGGGCAACACCATCAAGTACGCCTACAACGATGCCGAAATGGCCGTGCTTTCGCAGGAAATGCCCGGCGCAAAGGTGAACCGCTATAAGGGCCTTGGTGAGATGAACCCCGAACAGCTGTGGGAGACCACCATGAACCCCGATAACCGCGTGATCGTACAGATCACCATTGACGATGCAGAAAAGGCCGATGAAGCCTTTACCATCCTGATGGGCGATCAGGTGGAGCCGCGCCGCCGCTTTATCGAGACCAACGCCCAGTACGCAAAGCTGGACGTGTAAGCGTGCTCGCCCTCTCCGTCTTTGCTTCGCAAATCCACCTCTCCCCAAAAGGGGAGAGGCCTTGGCAAAA
>ENA-OQCV01000233-OQCV01000233.1-human-gut-metagenome-genome-assembly--contig:-NODE-233-length-16075-cov-4.684349_pt1 | contig 16075 bp, 16 predicted proteins | sample MGYA00242766_ERZ504592 | MGnify/ENA primary metagenome ERZ504592 (study PRJEB26092, sample SAMD00036315) | human gut metagenome | host: Homo sapiens | study: EMG produced TPA metagenomics assembly of...
CCTCGAAGAGGGCGGGGCTGCGGACGTTTTCTTGGAGATGATCATGCAGCCGTTCCTTGGCTTTGTCTGTATTGTACCGGGCTCATCCAACCTGGTGATTGTTTGATGCGCTCGTGGTCGTGCCAGCGGATGCAGTCGTCGACCGGGGCGAGCACCTCGGTCGCGGGTACGCTCCTCCCAATGCCCGGGATGGACGGATTCCGTCCTCATGCATCCGAAGAAGCCCTCCGCGGCCGCGTTGCCCGGGCTGCGGCCCTTCGCGCCCATGGAGCGCGTCAGCCCATACCGTCCCATGAGCCCGGGCCACCCCGGCCACCGGCAGTGGCGGCCGCGGCCGGAATGCACCAGGGGACGCGCGCCCCCGGGCGGCGTGGCAACCGCTTCCTCCGGCATCCGGTTGGCCAGCTCCGCGTCGGGACCGAACCCGGCGGCATGCGCGACGATCCTGCCGTCGTGGCAGTCGACCGGCGGCGAGAGGCACGCCATTCCCGTCCCCGGCCACGATCCCGGTGATGTCCGCCAGCCACTTCCCGTTCGGCCGTCCGGCCGTGAAGCCCCGGTCGGCCAGGCTGCCGGGTGCGGGAGTCGTCTCGCCCCCGCAGGAACCGTACCCGCGCCGTTCGGGCGCGTGCGCCCCGAGCCCGTCCCCGGCCACGATCCCGCGGACCGCCTTCTCCGAGACGCGAGTTCGGGGCATGGCCTTGACCCTGCGGTACCCGTACCCGCCCTCGGAAGCGGCGAACGCCCCGGCCGCCCGGACACGCGGCCCGGCGTATCTGTCAGCCCCGGGCCCGGCGTGGCGGCAGCAGGCGGCCGCCCGGCGCGATGCCGGGCAAGCATGTCATCGAGCCGGGCGAACACGCCGGCCCCAACCGGTCGATCAACAGGGTCTTCCCCCTGTCCGACAGGCGCCGCAGGCCGGCGCCCGGGTCCTTTCCTGCGACCTCCACCACCTCCCACATCACCGCGTCCTCCGGCTCCGGTTCCTCGACCCTGCGGCGCAGCGCCTCCGTGTCGTCGTTGCCGTCCCCTGCATTCCGGTTTCGCCGCGGCGCGGACGCGGGCCTGCCGTTCTGCGCGGCGTCCCTGTTCCCGGCCTGCAGCGCGGCCATGCCGCCCCTGCGGCATGCCCCGGCCCGGTTGCGGACGGTGCCGACGCCCACGCCGAGTTCCCGGGCGGCCTGCTTCCGCCGCATGCCGCCCGGCACCAGCCCGACCGCCCTTGGCCCTCGTTTCCAGGGGGATGATGGGCTTGGCCATATGGCCGGCATACCGGGGATCCGCCACCAGCCAACGTTCCAAGGACCGCCTGGTCGGATAACCCAGATGCCCCACCACCTGCGCGGCGGTCATCGGCATGGCGGAATACAAGTCCACCGCACGCTCTCGTTCCTCGGGACCGGACATACGAAAAACCTTTCATCCAGTCCCCAAGAAAACGTCCGCAGCCCCAAGTCTACAAAGCAAACGAATTACAACATGAAAAAGCCCCCGTGTTTCGGGGGCTTTTCCTGTATGCCGTCACTCATCGGCCGGGCGGTTTACCGCCGCGGCAGTGAGGTCTCGGTCAGATCAGTGAACGGAGCGGCGACGCAGCGACAACGCCGCGACACCGGACAGCGCCAACAAGACGAACACGATGGACATGCCTGCCGTGGAAGCGCCGGTCTTGGACAGGCCGGGCTGCTCGGTGGGCACGTCGACCTTCGGGCCGGCCGGCTTCTCCGGTTCGGGCTTGGGTTCGGGTTCGGGCTTGGGCTCAGGGTCGACGCTCTTCTCGGCCACGTCAATCGTGAACGATGCCGTCAACGGATTCGCACCCTCCACAGGCACACTCACCGTGACCGTCACCACACCAGCCGCCGCGAACGGCTCAGCCAAATCGACCGCCTTGCCGTCAGCATCCACAGCCGACAGCGAATACTCGCCGGCAGCCAACGCCTTCGACGAACCATCACTCATCGCCGCGGTCACCGACACCTTCGACGCATCAAACACGTCACCGACCTTCACACCAGCCTGCGACGTCACCGCCGAAACACCGGTGATGGTCGGCTCCGGCTCAGGATCGGGCTCGCTCTTTTCGGTGACGTTCACCGTGATGGAGCCGTCAAAGCCGGTCGTGGCGTTGGCATTCGCAGCGGACGTGCCGGTCACGCGCAGGACGATCTTGGCGACATCGTCCTTCGTGGCAGTTGCGGGAACATTCACCGTGACGGTCACGTCCTTGGACGCGCCGCCGGCAAGAGCGCCCACGTTCACCGGAGAGGCAGACCAGCCGGTCGGCAGATCGGCCGGAGTCACCGTCACGCCGGTGTAATCCACAGAACCGACGTTGCTCACCGGAACGGTCACGTCCACCGTGCTGGCCCCCTCTTCAACCGAAGCGGTCACGTCATCTGCGGTGGCGGACAGGTAGCCGAGCCAATCCATGGAAATGTGCGTGTACATGATGTCGTGGCTGTCAATGCCGCCGCCGGTGACCCAAGCGCCTTCGTACAGCAGACCATAACCACCGCCAGCGGCACCGCTCAGCGCGGTGATGACCGAGTAGGCCATCGAGCCTTCCTTGTACAGCTTTCCGGATGACCACGTGGTACCGTCATCGAGCGAGATGCGGACCACGCCGTTCGCACGGCCCTCGTTGTTCGCGCGCGGTGACGAGTACAGCAGCACTTTCGCCTTCGCCGAACCCTCGGGAGCGTTCGGGAACGCGCGCGTAATATGCGCGTTGTTGTTCGGATCCGGCAGCTGCGTCTCGTTTTTGACCGTACCGTAGTTCATGCCGCCGTCCTTCGAAATCGCCACGCGACGGTAACCGGAACCGTTACCCGGGCGGGAGTTGAGCATCACACGGCCATCAGACAGCTCCACGACCTTGTTCTCATCCATCAGCATGCCCGTCACCGGGTTGCCGGCCTGCCAGGTCTTGCCATGGTCGTCGGAGTACACGGATACCGCGGCGTTCGAACCGGTCGTACGGCCCACGGCATACTGCTGAATCAGACGACCCTTGTACTTGCCGTACTTGAGCTGGATGCCGGCGCCGGAGGTGGCGAAACGGGACTTCCACTCGTTCTCGTAACCCTTGGTGATGTCAGCGGTGATGTCACGCGGCTTGCTCCACGTCTCGCCGTTGTCCTTTGAGCTGACGACGACCGCATGCAGCACATTGCGGTTGCTCTCATCGACGCCAAGCTGAGAGTCGGCGAAGCCCTTGTTGTACGAGTGAACGAAGAACAGGAAGATCTCGCCGGTCTCCTCATCGACCACATAGGATGGGTCGGAATAGCCGTAGCGGTCCGGGGCGTTCTTGCCCTGCGCGACATATTGGATCGGCGTCCACGACTTGCCGCCATCCTTGGAGATGCGCTGCACGATGGAGTTCGGCTGCGGGGCATCCCAGCACTTGACGCCGCTGCCGTTGGCCATCGCCGTATTGGGACGCTGGTCGAATGCGGCGAGGATCCAGCCGTTGGGCGCCTCGGCGAGCGCCGGAATACGGTAGCATTCAGTACCGAGGTTCTGGCGGGCGGTGGCCAGGCGCACGGCCTCGCCATCGGCACGGTCTGTGGGGATGGTGGCCGGATCGGGGCGCTTGCCTTCCTTCACGGTGACGGTATCGCCGGTGGAGACGATGTTGTCTTGCAGCACCTGAGTGCCCCCTCGGTCAGAGGTGGCCTTCCACACGGTACGCGGGGTGAAGCTGCCGGCCGTGAGATCATCCGCAGTGATGGTGTGGCTGGCCGTGGAGCAAGGGTAGGAAGCGCCTCCCGCAAGGTTCTCATAACGGCAGTTCGGCGTTCCTGTGGTCAGCACACCGCTCAGATTCGACTCGGCGGGGAATGCGGTGAATGCCGAACTCGTGTTGTTGGTGTTGGTGAAACTGTAGGTGAGCGTGTCACCGACATATACCTCGTCGCCGAGGGCGTCGGTACGCGTCATCGTGACGGTGAGCATGTCAGCATCATCGCTGGCCGCACTCGCGGTGGATACCCCTGCGGGCAGTACCACCAGCATGGCAGCGGCCGCCACCAGCGCGCCAAGACGGCGCAGCAGCGATGGCTTGGTCGAACGAACCATGTGTGTTCCTCTCCTGTGCAACGCCGGGTCACGACTTTGGGCCCCGACCGCCGTTCCACCTATGGGACGGCATGGCTTCCTCACCATCGAGCGTTATTTGTATAGTATCTTGCTATTCAATCTTCATTGGCATAGCAAAATCGCTGTCGGGTACAGTATTATAGCCTACATTGTGAACAAAATGACATGAAATTGTCTGCAATTCCGTATCATTCCCCCCCCACTTCCCATCCAGCACCCGCCCAAAGTCCCATCCGACAGGAATAAAACGGGACGATGGCGGGATACAAGACGTCCCCATACGACAAAAGTCCCATCCAGCGGATGCCAGATGGGACTATGACGGGATGACGGCCGCCTATTCGCGACCGGATGTGATCTGCAACGGCGCGATATATGCGCGCCCGCGCCGACGCACATGATAGAACGGCGACTGCCGCACCTCGACGACTTCACCATCCATACCGGCCTCGAACACGCTATCGCCGTCCAGTCGACGGCGAAGATGCCGAATCTGCCGGCGCAGCTGCCTGTTCTCCTCCTGCAACGAAAGAATATGCGTGACGCCTGCGAGATTGATACCCTCGTCCTGGCTCAACTGCTGCGCCTGCGCAAGACGCGCCACGTCACGAAGCGTGTAGCGCCGCGCACCACCCTCCGTGCGCTGAGGCACCACCAGACCAAGGCGGTCGTACTGACGCAACGTCTGTGGATGCACGCCTGCAATCTGAGCCGCCTGGCTCACCGTGAACACCGGCATCTCCACGTTCAAGCCGAGCGCGTCGATTGCATCGAGATCAACGCCGCCGGAGACCAACGCCGCGGCGCAAGCAGCATACGCACGCCTGACTTCCTGTGCGATTCGCGCCATGATCTTCATCTCCTTAACGTTGATTATCGGCTGCGAGGTGATGGTGAACCGCCCCCAGTCGCTCCGCGACGATGCGAGATGCCGCCGGGAGGATTACCGCTCGGCGGCGACCTCTTCGGCGTAGCCCTCGACGGACTTGTCGAATTCCTTCGCGGCGTGCTTCGCGCCCAGACCCGGCTTCGCGGGCACGCGAATCTGCACGCACCCAATCAGGTCGCCGGCAGTGGCGGACTGAACGCCCTTGCCGCTGACACGAATCTCCGCGCCACTGGACGAGCCCGCCGGCACCTTGAACGTGACGGTCTCGCCATCGATGTCATGCGCTTCCACGCGGGCACCGGCCACAGCCTCGCCTACGGTCACCGGCACATCCATGACGATGTCATGGCCGCGCATCGTGAACCGCGGATCCGGCTTCACCTGCACGGTCAGATACATGTCGCCGTTCGCGCCGCCGTTGCTGCCCGGCTTGCCCTTGCCTGCGATACGAATCTTCTGCCCGTCCTTGACCCCGGCGGGAATATGCGTCTTGAACTGCTTGCCGTCCACGCGCAGCGACACGGTAGCGCCCTTGACCGCCTGACGGAACGTCAACGTGATCTTGGACTTGCGGTCATCGCCGCGCTGCGGAGTCGGCGGCTCCTCATACGGGCTACCGTAACGCGAACCGCCATAGCTCGCACCGCCACGGCCACCGGCAGCCCCGCCGAACATCGAGAAGATGTCGTTGAGATTGCTCGGACCGCCGCCGGACGTGCTGAAGCGCACATTGCCGCCGTTGCCGCCGAACATCGAGCCGAAGATATCCGAGAATCCGGAAGCGTCGAACCCGCCCTGACCGGAACCGCCAGAGAAACGCGCCCCGCCCATGCCGAACTGGCGGATCGCGTCGTACTTCTGCCGCTGCTCCTTGTTGCTGAGCACGTCGTACGCCTCGGAGATGTCCTTGAACCTCTCCTCGGCCTCCTTCGTCTTGTTCAGGTCGGGATGGTATTTGCGCGCCAGCTTGCGGTACGCTTTGGTGATGTCATCCTCGGTGGCGTCCTTGGAGACACCGAGGACTTTGTAGAAATCCTTGCTCAGCCATTCATTCTCAGCCATTCAGGTCTCCTTTCGTGTATGCGTGTATGTGTGTCGTATGTTGTTTTTCTGTTGTTGCGTATTGGCGTTCGTCACCGCGGAGGTCGGCATGTTTGCTGTGACCGGAGCGGAGACGACGGTGATGTGATCGTGTCTGCGGTCAACGTGCGACCGTGCGGAGTTTTGTCGCTTGGGGTAGCGGACGCTTGGGGCGGTGCGGAGACCGTAGACCGTGCGGAGCTGGCGGGCATGTTGTCCGACTTCGCTCCAGGCCGCTCGGGCCGAGGTTTACGGTCGGACAACATGCCCGCCAGCTCCGCACTCGTTAGGTGCAGTGACTTGCGTCTGCATCTCCGAGTCGGGTGCATGTTTTGCGCGAGTGTGGTGTCGCACGCTTGCTGCGGTGACAGCGAGATGAGACAAGTGGTTTGCGGAAATCTGAGGGTGGTCGGATTTCCGCAAACTCCTCTTGGGGGGGTTAGTTTTGCGGGGAGGCTACTACGACGCGGGCGGCGCGGATCACGCGGTCACCGATGCGGTAGCCGGCTTCCACGACCGTGTCGACGGTCTCCTTCTCGGCCTCGGCGTCCGGCTTGTGCAGGACTCGCCTCATGCTTGGTCGGGGTCGAATTCCTCGCCTTTTTCGCCGAACTTCTCCACGCCGAACTTCTCGAACGCCTTGTCGATCTTCGCGGCCACGGCCTTGAAGGAGTCGTCCATCTCGCTGTGTTCGCGGATGCGATCGATGTCGTCGAGCGCCGGCAGCAACGCGGTCAGCACGTCGATGATGCCATGCTGGCGGAAACGCTCCTGCTCGCGCTGCGCACGATTGCGGTAGTTGACGAACTCGGCGCGTTCACGCTGCAACGCTTCGAGATAGTCGGCGGCTTCCTTCTGGCCTTGCCCAGCGGGGTCAGCGAGTCGTCGGCGGCCGCTCCGTCATCCGCACCCGCGGCAGCGGAGTCACCGGTCTTATCGGAAGGGTCCGCTTCGGCGGACGCCTTGTCCCCAGCCGGGCCGGCAGCGCCGTCGGAAGGGCCGGCCTGCCCGGTGGCGGACAGGTTGTCCGCGTCAGGCAGGTCGTTCAGGTAATCGTCCTTGTTGAACTCGGACATGATTACTTGTTGTCCTTCTTGTCGTCATCGTCCACGACCTCGGCGTCCACCACGTCGTCATCGCCACCGTTGGAGGCGGCACCCGACGCACCGGCAGCCGCACCGGCAGCATCAGCAGCGCCCGCAGCACCCTGCTGCGCGTACAGTGCCTCGCCGATCTTCTGCGCGGAAGTCATGAGCTCGCTCTGCGCGCTCTTGATCTTCTCGATGTCCTCGCCCTTCAGGGCTTCCTTCAGGGCGTTCACCTTGTCGGTGACTTCCTTGGCGATCTCGTCGGAGATCTTATCCTTGTTGTCGTTGACCAGCTTCTCGGTCTGGTAGGCGAATGCCTCGGCCTGGTTGCGGGTCTCGGCGTCCTCCTTGCGCTTCTTGTCCTCGGCCTCGTGGGCTTCGGCCTCCTTGACCATGCGGTCGATCTCGTCCTTCGGCAGGCCCGAGCCACCGGTGATGGTCATCGACTGCTCCTTGCCGGTGCCCTTGTCCTTGGCGGACACGTGCACGATGCCGTTGGCGTCGATATCGAAGGTGACCTCGATCTGCGGGATGCCACGCGGAGCCGGCGCGATGCCGGTCAGCTCGAAGGTGCCCAGCGGCTTGTTGTCGCGAGCGAACTCACGCTCGCCCTGGTAGACCTGAATCAGCACGGACGGCTGGTTGTCTTCCGCGGTGGAGAACACCTCGGAGCGCTTGGTCGGAATGGCGGTGTTGCGGTCGATGAGCTTGGTCATGATGCCGCCCTTGGTCTCGATGCCGAGGCTCAGCGGGGTCACGTCGATCAGCAGGACGTCCTTGCGGTCGCCCTTGATGACGCCGGACTGCACAGCGGCGCCGACGGCCACGACCTCATCCGGGTTCACGGACTGGTTCGCTTCCTTGCCGCCGGTAAGCTCCTTGACGAGCTCCTTGACGGCCGGCATACGGGTGGAGCCACCGACCAGCACCACGTGGTCGATGTCGCTCACGGAGATGTTGGCATCGCGCAGCACGTTGTTGAACGGCGTGCGGCAGCGGCCCAGCAGGTCGGAGGTCATTTCCTCGAAGTGCGCACGGGTCAGGGTCTCGTCCAAGTGCACCGGGGTGCCGTCAGGCGTCATGGCCAGGTACTGCATGTTGATGGAGGTCGAAGTGGATGAAGACAGTTCCTTCTTCGCCTGCTCCGCGGCTTCCTTCAGACGCTGCAGCGCGATCTTGTCCTTGGACAGGTCGACGCCGTACTTGTTCTTGACCTCGCCGACGAGCCAGTCGATGACCTTCTGATCCCAGTCGTCGCCGCCCAGGTGGTTGTCGCCGTTGGTAGCCTTCACCTGAATGGTGGAGAAGCCGTCGTCGTCCTTGCCGATCTCCAGCAGGGACACATCGAAAGTGCCGCCACCGAGGTCGAAGACCAGGATGGTTTCGTCTTCCTTGCCCTTTCGAGGCCGTAGGCCAGTGCGGCTGCGGTCGGCTCGTTGATGATACGCAGCACGTTCAGGCCTGCGATGGTGCCGGCGTCCTTGGTGGCCTGACGCTGAGCGTCGTTGAAGTATGCCGGGCAGGTGATCACGGCGTCGGTGACCGGTTCGCCGAGGTAGGCTTCGGCGTCGCGCTTCAGCTTCATCAGCACCTGTGCGGAGATCTCCTGCGGAGTCCACTTCTTGCCGTCGATTTCAACGGTCCAGTCGGTGCCCATGTGGCGCTTGACGGAGCTGATGGTGCGGTCGACGTTGGTCACGGCCTGACGCTTGGCGACCTCGCCGACCAGGATCTCGCCGGACTTACTGAACGCCACCACGGACGGCGTGGTGCGCGCGCCTTCGGCGTTCACGATGACGGTGGGCTCGCCACCTTCAAGGGTCGCGATGCAGGAATTCGTAGTACCCAGATCAATACCAACTGCACGTGCCATAATGTGTGCTCCTTAAATATCTTGTTCGTTTACGTTTGCTTGCTCAAGTCTTGGCCCCGCGGCCATCGGTGCTCGATCGACGCCCACGGGTCTTCGCCTCAAGATTGCCCTCGTTTTGCCTTCCAAAACTTGAGCCTACACCACTCAACTTTCGAGCACCAGCTTTTATTCCCACTTCTTCACAAAAACTTGAGTCGATATCACTCAAGTCCGCTCTCAAAACTCGCAGATACACCGATTTCTTAGCGAAAAAGCCGCCGTATCTGCGAGTTTTGAGAGCACCCAAATGCAAAGAGCCGGCCGCAACCATCACAGGTTGCAGCCGGCTGGCGTATCAGTCGCCCTAGGCGACGTCACGAATCGCGGCGAGCGTCAGCTCAGCGGCGACCCGCCTTGACGGAGCGCACGACCATCGCGCCGGCGCCCAGAGCGAGCACCATCAGCGCCAGGCCGAGCACGGTCGCGCCGGTCTTGCCCAGAGGAGCGGTCGGCTCCTTGACGGTGCCCTGAGCGACAGTGCCGCTGCCGTTGCCGCCGTTCGGCGTCTTGTCGGCGGAGCCTGAGGCGGACGGGAAGCTCACGGAGGCGGACTTGCCGGACTGGCGGCCGTTCACCGTCAGCGTGTAGGACGCGCCCTCGGCCGGAGTGAAGTCGGCGAACGAGATCGAGGTGGTGGCCGCGGTGGCGACGCGCACGCCGGAGAGCGGGGTGGACGTGTTGGACTCGGTGACGACCTTCTTGGAGGCGTTGTCGACCAGCTGGTACGACAGCACCGCGTCACCGTTGAAGCCGGTGACGGCCGCGCTGTACTTGCCGTCCTTGTCCTTGTTCACGGTGACCTTGCCGCCGTTGGACAGGTTGTTCTGCGACGTGGTGTCGGTCGCCAGGCCAAGGGCGCCGGCGATCGTGTAGAAGTTATCGGTCTGGTCGGTCAGGCCATCCACGCGGGACGCGCCGGGACCCGATGCGGCGATGCGCAGCTGGGTGCCGGTGTGGCTCATGTTGCCCTGGGCCTTGCTGGAATCGGCCGCGCCTTCGGTGTCTTGGCCGTCGGAGTACAGGTTCTTCTCGGAGGTGCCGTAGGAGATGGTGGTCTTGGAGCCGTCGGCGTTCTTCAGCACGGTGCTCAGCGCGTAGTACGGCTGGGATTCGACGATCTGCGAGGTGTGGGCGTGGTCGGCGGTCACGATGATGAGGGTGTCGCTCAGGTCGACCTTCTTGAGGGCGGCGGAGATGGCCTTGTCAAGGTCGTCGGTCTCGCCGATCTGGCCGCAGGCGTTGGCGTTGTGGTCCTGCTTGTCGATGGAAGCGCCTTCGACCTGCAGGAAGAAGCCCTTCTCGGACTTCGGGTTGGCCTGCAGCAGGTCGAGCGCCTTGTCGGTGAAGTCGGCGAGGGACGCGCCCTGATTGCCAAGCCACTTGGCGTTGGTGGTGCACACGGTCGGGTTCTCGTCCTTGGCGGCGTCCTGCTTGGTGGCCACAGACGGGTTGAACTGGGTCGGCAGGTTGCCGTCGCCGAGCAGGGCGAGCACCGGCTGGCCATCCTTGTAGGTCAGGTTCTTGAAGCCGTCGACGTCACCGCTCTTGACGGTCTGGAAACCGCGGTCAGCGGCCTGCTGCCACAGGGTGTTGCCGTTCTCGTCGAGCTGGTTGAAGTACTTGGCGCCGCCGCCGATGGTCACGTCGGCGCGCGTGTCGAGCAGCTGCTCGGAGATGGAGCCGATGCCACCGTTGGCCTTGAGCTGGTCGGCGAGGCACCTGCCGATGCCGGCGAGCTCGGCGTCTTTGATATCGACCTTGCCGTCGCCGTTCTTGTCGGTGCCGTCCCACTTGCCCTGCGGGCCGTAGCAGGCGCGCTCGGAGGAGTGGGATTCCTGGACCGCCGGAGTGGCATCCTGGATCTCGGAGGTGGTCACGTTGCCGGTGGCGAGGCCGTTGGCCTTGGCGAGCTCAATGAGGTTGAGCTGCGGGTTGCCCTTGACGTCCACGGACACGGCGTTGTTGTAGGTCTTGGTGCCGGTCGCCCAGCCGGAGCCGGAGGCGGAGGAGTCGGTGACCGGGGTGATCACGCCGGCGGTCTTGGAACCGGTGAGCTGGCCCTTGGAATCCTTGGCCATCAGCGAATCGTTGGAGCTGCCGCCCAGCGAGAACGTGGTGTACTGGCCGACGCCGCTTTCGGCGGCCTTGCCGGTCGAGGTCTGGAGTGCGCCCGGCTGGCCGATCTTGTCGAGGCCCTGGAACGTGCCGTTGACGCCGTGCAGGTAGTTGCGTGCGACGGTGATCTCGGAATCTCCCATGCCGTCGCCGATGAACAGGATGACGTTCTTCGCCTTCGCGTTGCCGATTGTGGCGATGCGCTGGGCGCCGCCGTGCACCGACAGGGCGTCCACGCCCTTGCCGTTCAGATCGTAGGTGCCGCTCGCGGCGAACGCCGGAGCGGTCAGCGCGCCCAGGGCCGCAGCTGAGGTCAACGCCGCGACGGCGCCTTTGAGCATTTTGTTGATGTTCACGGATCTCTTCTTCCAATCACGAAGCCGGGCATGCCCCGGCGGTCAATCACCGGCGCCGTCGGGCACAGCAAGCCTCTCTCGGCAGCGCCGGAAGGCCTCGCGGCCCTCACCGAGCAAACTATGTCGGCCATTCAACCGTCACGCGACGAGTATCCGAACGTAACGTGAACTTCCGCGGTCATTTTCCGTAACCGAGAGAACGGTTTTCATTTTCAAAGAGCCTTACACACGTCCCTTTCTCTTTGAGAACGTTTGCAGTATAATGAAACAAATATGATGTCGGCAGTCACGGCACGATGGGGAATTCAACACACAGCAAAGGAGTTGTCTACATGGATAAAGCAGGAATACGCGAAGTGGCAAAAGCGGCAGGGGTCTCCATATCCACCGTATCCCGCGCATTCGCCCACCCCGAAGTCGTGTCGGAGCAGACACGGCACAAGGTGCTGCAGGCCGCGGACCGGCTCGACTTCAACATCTCCCGCTCGGCCGCGGCCCTGAAATCCGGGCAGACGTTCCGTGTGGCGCTGCTCATGAACGAGGAGATCACCAGCTGGTTCAACACCCAGATCTTCGCCGGCATCAACTCGATCATGCACGACGCCGGCTATGACATCTCCGTCTTCCAGCACATCGACACCGCCGACATGCGCCGCAAGTTCTTCACCGACCTGCCAGTGCGACGCAACGTCGACGCGGTGTTCGTGGCGTCCTTCGCCATCGACGAGAAAGAGGTCGAACAGCTCAAGCGCATCCGCGTGCCGATCATCGGCATCAACACGCCGTCCATCGACGGATTCGACGCCTCCATCAGTATCGACGACGAAAACGGCATGTACACGGCCACCCAGCATCTGCTCAACCTCGGCCACAAGCACATCGTGTACGCCTGCTCGGCGGCGTCCGAGTCCATGGACTCCTCGATCGACGCCCGCTGCCGCGGATTCATCCGCGCCTGCGAAAACGTCGAGAAGACGCGCGAACTCAACTGGCAGGTGGTCACCGTGCCGCGCGGACGCGCGTTCGCCGATTCGGCGCTGTCGGCGCTGCTCGCGCTGGACGAGTTCCCCGACGCCATCTGCTGCCAGATAGACATGATGGCGATTCCGCTGATGCTCAAGCTCGAACGCTACGGACACCGCACGCCACGCGACTACTCGATCATCGGCTTCGACGACAGCCCCTATGCCGACACCGTCAACCTCACCACCATGAAACAGGACCCGTTCAAGATGGGGCGTTCGGCCGCCCAGAAGGCAATCAAGCTCATCAACGGAGAGGAACCCGAGAAGCCGCATGAAATCGTGCAGCCGACCCTGATGCTGCGCGAGTCAGACGCCCTGTACACGGACTGAACCCGTTTCAGACCGCCGCCCGTTTCAGACCGCCAGGGCGCAGACCACCAGCGCGATCAGAAGTCCGAATATGGGATTCATCACGCTCCAATCCCACCATCGGCCGGTCACGATCTTGTCATACGGGGCCTCTGCGACCACCGCCGCGACCAACAGCCACAACCCGTACCGCCACACGTCACCGGTGTGCCGCCAGTTCTTGCCCGCATCGTTGTACTTGTGACGCCAGTTTGCCGTTGATGACGGTGAGGCCTTCGGCTCCGGCGGCGTATGAGCCGTCGGGTGCGTTCGAGGAGCTCAGAGTGATGTTGCCTTCGGCGTCGACGCCGGCGGAGGGTTTCTTACCGACGTACATGGACGTCAGCAGTTCCAGCGCTCGATGACACGGTCCCCCTTGTATACGGACAGAATCGAATAATGAGCGGTATCCAGACGCAGCAGACGCGCGAAATGCGGGTCGACCCCCAGCCAACGTGCCGTAAGGATGCGCAGCACATGCGCGTGCGCGACGAACAGCACGGAATGACCGCTCTCCATCAGCGGCACCGCCTGATCGATGGCCTGCTGCACACGGTCATAGACGTCGCTCAGCGACTCGCCCGGCCCGTTATGCACGGGAACCTGCTCGCCGTCCGGCAGCGTCTCCGTCCAGTCACCTTCCATTGTGGGGCTCAGCGCATCGGGGCCATCATTCCATAGCTCCCAAGAGCCGCCGTGCAATTGCGCGATGGTCTGACGGGTACGGCCCTCCGCCCGGCCGTAATCCCATTCCGCGAGCGCCGGCAGCGTACGCGGAGCGAACCCGGCGAGGCTTGCCGTCTGCTGGGCCCTCTTCAGCGGGCTGGCGTACACGCAGTTCTCGCCGAATCCCTGCGGAAACGCCGTCTGAATCCGGGTGCCGGCATCGCGGGCCTGTCGCTCGCCTTCGGCGGTAAGAGGAATATCGGTGCGCCCGGTATGCTGCCCGGACTCACTCCACACAGTCTGCCCGTGTCGGAGCAGAACCAGTCGCCCTGCCGTAGCCGCGTTGCCACCTGTCGTTTGAGTCATATGCAGTACTGTACTCAATCTGCAGCATATTCGCATGCCGAGGCCTATATGCGATGCGTCTCCACCTCGCAAAATAATGGTGACATGACAGAATTTCAGGATGGACCGGGCAACGGCGGATCGGGCCTCGACGGTTCAAGCACCGATCGGATCATCGAAGGCTTCGCCCGAATCAACGAGAAAGTGGATGCCGTGCGTAATCAGCGTCTGAACGACCCCGACTCCCTCGGCGATAAGGCCGTCAAATTTGCGCGCTGCCGTCCATCGCGGGGTTCGTGGCCGGCAAGCTGTTCACTCTGGTGTGGAACAAGTTCGTCGCCCGCAAGCGTCCATCCGATGGCACGGGCGAGCTGGGGGACGGAGTCGTGGACCAGCAGGAGAGCCTGTTCATGAGCATCCTGTTCGCCGCATTGTCCGCCGCCGTGGGAGCCGCGGTCTCGCAACTCTCCGATCGCGGCTCCAAAGCCCTCGTCGCTCGCCGTCACCGTCGCCAATCCGACTGATAATCACTTGGCGTCGTCCAGCGCATTGTCGCCGTGCATCTTCTATGCGCATCAGCCCGTTTTGCGTCTTTAAGTGCGCGCCGAAACGACAAGTGCGCGAACATAGGGACGCAAATGGCCCTGTTTGCGTCCTTAAGTGCGCACGGTCGTCGTTTTCGGCGCGCACTTAAAGACGTTTTGGAGCGCCAGCATTACCGACGTGTTCCCCGTCAGCGCAAATGGGTGGCTCTTGGGGCGTCTCTTTGCGACAATGACAGCATGGTTACCAACAGCACTATCGAGACGCTGCTCAATCGCAGGTCCATCCGCAAATTCGTTGCCGAGCCCTTCGACGATGATACCGTCGCCACGCTGGAGACCGTGGCCCAGCACGCCGCTTCCAGCCAGTATCTGAACGACTGGTCGGCTGTCCGCGTCAAGGATCCGGCGCTTAAGAAGCGCATGTCCGAGATCGGCAGGCAGCCGTATATCGCCGAAGCACCGCTGCTGTATGTGTTCGTCGCGGACGAGCACCGCAATGCAATTATCGCCGAGTCGAAGGGCGTGTCCACGGATTCGGACACCTACGGTCTCGCCGGTAGCTACCGGTTCTCTCAGGCTCAGAACGATGCGGTTCTGGCTTTGCATGCGATGGAGACCGCCGCCTATTCGCTCGGCCTGGGATGCGTCATCCTCGGTTCCCTGCTCAATGATGTTCCCGGTCTGATCGAAGCGCTGCACCTGCCCCAGTACACGTATCCTGTGCTGGGATTGGCGATCGGCAAGCCCGATCAGGCTCCCGCGCTCAAGCCTCGCATGCCTCGCGAGCTGCAGTTCTTCGATGACGTGTATCCGTCGGATGATGACGCCACTGAATCCATCAAGGAGCGTATCGGTGCCTTTGACGTTTCAGTGCATGAGTACTACGATCTGCGCAACACCGATCGTCCCGTTGACGCATTCAGCGATCAGATCGCCTCGATTGCAGCCCAGCGCATGGACGCCGCGCATCAGGTGATACCGAACGCCACATCGCAGGGATTCCGTCTCGACCGGTAAATGACCCCCAAACGATAATGGGCGGTGGTCGGAACCTGATATCGGGTTCCGACCACCGCCCATTGTGTTATCTGACTCGTGTTGTTCGGTCCTCGCGGATTCGCCTATTCGCAGAATGACGGGAGAAGAGCATCAACGCCACCGCGGCTTGTAGCCCTTCTTGCGGCTGTGCGGTTTTATCTGCTGGTTCAGGGGGACATACGTGTGCTCATGAGCGGGATCACGATGCGTCAGATGCCAGGTGCCGCAATATTCGCACCGATACACCCACAGCTCCGCTCCGCGTTCGATAAGGCTCTGGTCGGCGGCGTGCTGCGCCTGGGCCTTGTCATGGTACATGATCTTGTTCGAGGTGGAACAGCGTTTCGGAGTGAAGTAATGCATAGCAACACCACAGTCTAGGACAGGGATTCTTCTGTTGCAACGGCTGTTGTTGTGTTTGGGTATGGGTGGGCCCCCGGGGGTTGTTGGCCTCGTCCGGGGGCTCCTTGTCGTGTGGTGCGGCGGCGTGCTACTCTCCCACACCCTGTCGGGTGCAGTACCATCGCCGTGCCAGGTCTTAGCTTCCGGGTTCGGAATGGGACC
>ENA-OQCV01000234-OQCV01000234.1-human-gut-metagenome-genome-assembly--contig:-NODE-234-length-16057-cov-2.511927_pt1 | contig 16057 bp, 16 predicted proteins | sample MGYA00242766_ERZ504592 | MGnify/ENA primary metagenome ERZ504592 (study PRJEB26092, sample SAMD00036315) | human gut metagenome | host: Homo sapiens | study: EMG produced TPA metagenomics assembly of...
AATTTTCTATGCCTTCAATACATATCTTTAAGTCTGCGGCATTGGCCAAAATTAATCATTCCGATTACAAGTGCCTGCTTCCTTTTTCTCCTCGAGAATGTCTTTAACAAAGAACATATCTATCTTGACACCCTCTACAGGAAGCTCAAGCATCATCTGAGATGAAGAGCTTCCTGTGCCATAGTCATCCATAGTGATGTGGATTCCGGCTTCCCTGAATGCAGTGACAGTTTTCTTTATCATAGATATAGGCAGATCTCTGCATCGCTCTGTAATCTCTATCCACAGCTGTGAAGCTGGAAAATCATACTCTTTAAGAATTGCCAGAGTATCTTCCACAAAACATTCCTTTTCAAGCTGCTCTGAGGATGCATTTACATTGATGAAGAAGCCGGGTTTTATCTTTGTAAATTCACTGGCTGCGCTTATTGCAGTTCTCATGATATAATTTCCGAGCTCATACATAGCAGGGGTATCCTCAAGCCAGTCGATAAACAGTCCAGGTGGCACCGTGCCAAAAGGCTCCTTTTTCCAGCGCACCAGAGCCTCAGCACCCATTATTTCACCATTGCAAGCCTTTACAATGGGCTGAAACTCTACAAAAAAGCCATCACAGCCATTGATAACCGACTGATGAATGATTTTCATGATATCTATATGCGAGCTGCCATTGAACCTGACCATATCATTGAAAAATAACAAATCAGGGCTGTGAAGCTCCTTCGCGCGGTCTAGAGTGTATTCCACCTTGCTGATGACAGTTGAGGTATCACCATCATAATCCTTGAGAATCAGACACGCAGCATATATATCAAACTCAAATTTAAAGCATTTTAAAGAAATACATGGAATTTTATTGTATCGGCAACTTTTTTTGATAGAAGGCCTCGGCCAAGGCGCGGTCTGCTTCCTTTACCACAAATACAAACTTGCAATTATTCATATAGTAGGTAGCTGTGCTGCCATCCATCATGTAGATGAATTTGAGCGCAAGCTCACGCTGGATTGCAGTGTTGAAATTGGAACCATACAGTATATTGAACTCATCTATATGACCTATCTCCACCTCGATTATGGCTACAGACCTGTTTTCCATGATATAGCCGTTGATGTCTCTTTCAAACTTCGACTGACCATAAAGATATGTATATGGGTCGATATCCGGAAGAGTATTTTCGTTTCTGAGCACGAGGACATGATAGCGGTGTCCGTCATCACCGGTAAAAATATCAGAATAAAATCCCATCATATATTCTTTGGTATGCTTTCCCATGCGGACATAAGTGATATAGATTTTGGCATAGGACTTACGATGTTTGCACCTACTGCCTTGCCATGGCTCTTTTGTACTTTGAGGAGCAGCAGTGCGATTATATGGTCATTGAGACAGGGCTCGGAGGCAGACTTGACTCAACAAATGCAATCGGCACACCGCAATGTGCCGTTATTACAAAGATAGGCTATGACCATATGGCTATCCTTGGCAGTGATATAGCGGATATAGCGGCTGAGAGGCCGGTATCATAAAGGAAAAACGCACAGTGGTGGTGGAACAGCAGGATAAAACGTGCCATGCAGGTGATTGAGCAGGAAACGCAAAAAAAGCATGCACGGATAATTACTGTGGAGCAAAGCGATATAGCACGCTGCAGCGGCTATGCACTGAGGCTTTGTGGCACATTTCAGTGGGAGAATGCTGCAGCGGCAGAGCTTGCGGCGCGGTATGTGCTGGGAAAGCACTATGGCGGGCCGGAATATGAAATGCAATATGATAAGACAGGGCCAAAGAGCGAGAAAACAGACCTGAATAAAAGGATAAAAAGCGCTCTTGAAGAAGCTGTGTGGCCGGGGCGCATGGAGATAGTATCAAAGGAGCCGTTTCTGCTGGTGGACGGAGCACACAACAGCAATGGAGTTGATGCACTTAGGGAGAGCCTCATGCAGATGTATCCGGGTGAGAAATTTTGCTTTTTCATGGGAGTCATGGCTGATAAGGACTACGATGCCATGATACGTGAGATTTTACCTCTTGCTGAGGAGTTTTATACAGTGACACCGGATTCAGACAGGGCACTGCAGGCATCGCACCTTGCTGATTTTATCAGAAAAGAGGGAGTTGAGGCAACAGAGCTTTCAGGAGTTGATGAGATAAGAAAGCACCTGAAAAGAGATACGAAAAATGTTGCATTTGGCTCATTGTATTTTATTGGGGAGCTTAAACAGCACCGGATATAAGAGGATGATTCATGGCTGATATTTTAAAGAATTTTTAAAAGAGATATGTGCGGCATATTCCGAAATGTGCTTGTACTCATTATAGTTATTGGACTATGCGTGCTGCCGGCGCTGTATGCATGGTTTAATATCTATGCCAACTGGGACCCGTATGGCAACACCGGAAATATAGCAATTGCAGTAGTAAATCTGGACAAGGGCTGGACGAAGAATGATAGCGAAACTGTCAATATGGGCGATGGTGTGGTAGAGTCATTAAAGCAAAAGGATACTATAGGCTGGAAATTTGTTAAATCAGAGGAAAAGGCTGTTGAGGGTGTTAAGTCAGGCAGATATTATTCTGCACTTGTCATAGATGAGCAGTTTACCTACAGCATGTATCATGGTGTAGCTGACAATATTGAAAATCCAAGGATTACCTACTATCTCAACGACAAGAAAAATGCTGTTGCGACAAAGATAACGGACAGTGCAGCAAGTGCTGTTAAATCAAGTATTAATAAGCAGTTTATAAAGGTGCTTGCAGAGCAGGTATTTAAGGAGACCAACGTAATATCCGATGACATGAAGGAAAAGGATGCTGTGGGGCAGATGACCGGTAAGCTTGAAGTGGTATCTGAGAGTCTTGCGCAGTACGATGCCATGATAGATACGTTTATTGACGGAAATAAGGCATTATCACAGGTGTCTAAAGAAACGGGCGAAGCACTCAAAGATGGACAGGATAAGCTTGCAAAGGGCACAGACAGGCTTGAAGAGAGTAAAAATGATCTGCAGTCCACCAGACAATCTTTCGACAGGTTTAGCGCAGATATCACATCGGCATTAGCAAAGGTGAAGAGCTCGATTGATGATATATCAAAGCAGATTTCAGATGCAAATCTGTCGCAGGATGTAAATACTATTCAAAGTGATGTGCAAAATATTAAACAGTCAGCGGATGCTTTGAAAGGTAATATTGACACTCTTGAGGACAAAATCAACAAAATTAAGCCGGATATGGACAATACCCATGTCGGCACACTTATTTCCAATATAGAGCTTGTTAAGGAACAGACAAAGAGCATGATAGAAAGCACACAGTCTGTGGATTTATCGGGGAAGACACAGAATTCTGCAGAAACACTTAAGAGTGTAATGTCGGCTCTTTCATCGACCGCGTCAGCAGTGAATGATACATATACCTCACAGATAGTGCCACAGGTGGACGGCATGATAAGCAGTATGTCGTCTGTTCTTGATTCAATGCAGACCACACTTGGCAATTTAAGTCAGACATCAGGCTCCATGGCGCAGGTGTTTGACGGAGTGGACAGTACGCTTGATACACTCAATATGAGCATGACACAGCTTAAGGGAGTTATAGAATCAGCATCTGACAAGATAAATACGACACTCAACAGGCTTGAAGCAGCCTCTGAGGATGAAAAAGCTGATATCATAGTGAATCTGCTTTCGGGGAATCCTGAAAAGCTTGGCAGCTTCTTTTCAGAGCCGGTGCAGGTATCAGATAATTATATCTACGAGATAGCCAATTATGGCTCCGGAGTAGCACCTTTTTGACACGACACTTGCCATATGGGTGGGCATGACTATACTTGTTTCGCTGGTAAAGGTTCACGCGGATGCTAAGGGGCTTGGGAAACTAAAGCCTTCACAGCTTTATTTTGGCAGATATCTGACATTCTTTTTACTGTCACAGGTACAGACTTTTATCATTGTGTTGGGTGATTTATACCTGCTTAAAATACAGTGTGTGCATCCGGTTTCATTTATTGTGACAGGCGCAGTGACAAGCCTTACATTTTCACTGCTCATATATTCTCTGACCATATCCTTTGGTGATATAGGAAAGGCACTGGCGGTGGTTGTCATGGTACTTCAGATTGCAGGAAGCGGCGGCACATATCCGATAGAGGCGCTGCCGGCATTTTTCAGGGCAGTGTATATTTCTCCATTCCATATGCGATAAATGCGATGAGGGAGTGTATAGGAGGTATGTACGAAAACACACTCGGCAAATGTTATATCACGCTTTTACTTTTTGGCGCAGCCTCTTTGGTGATAGGACTTGTGATACGAAAGCCGTTTATCAGACTCAATCATTTTATAGAGAAGCGTATGGAAGATACTGAGATGCTATAGTTAAATGTACAATTAATAAATTGATAATTGGCATATTAATATGGTACTTCTGATGTGCCGTAAGCTATAAAGCGGGAAGGAAAGTATGCAGGATACAGGTAGAAACAGTAATAAAGATTCCAATATGGATAATGATATGAATAATAATGCAAATAATAATGTGAATGGGCAGCCGCCATTCGATGATAAGAGATTGCGCGAGATGTACGATAAGCTGGTCGGATATGAAAAGACCATCCATGAGCAGAATCAAAAACGGATAAAAATAGGATTAAGGTGCATATACATCATTCCGCTCTTTTTTCTTGTGCTGCTGATGATTGTGCCGGACAGCTCCAAAATCATTTTTCTTGTGCTGTGGATAGTGAGCCTGTTTGCTATCGCAGTTTATTTAATCGGAGTCGAGTATGTGGACTATAAGCTGCAGGAGAAGATGAATGAGATAAGCGGCAGTGATGCACAGAATATGAGCGTGAGTCCTGTTGTGCAGATTGAGGACAGGGTGCAGCAAATAGCGGAAAGAGTGGAGCAGAAATTTGATACGATGCAGCAAAGTACAGGGGAGGATGCCGAGACAATGAAAAAAAATTATTTCAAATATATCTGGCTGACCTGAAACGCATATCTACAAATGTGGTTGCCATAGTCATTATTATGGGACTTGGCATCATCCCGGCTTTGTACGCATGGTTTAATATTATGTCCAACTGGGATCCTTACGGAGAGGAAGCTACATCACAGATGCACATAGCAGTATATTCTGAGGATGAGGGGATGAGCATCGGTGATTTAAAGCTATGTATGGGAGACAGTGTCATAAAGGGGCTGAAGGAAAACGATGCAATTGGCTGGATTTTCACAGACAGCAGTAAAGAGGCATTGGAGTATGTTTATAGTGGAAAGTGCTATGCAGCCTTTATTGTGCCGAAGGATTTTTCAGCTGATATGCTTAGCTTCCTAAGCGGCGAGCCGGTTAATCCGCAGATAGAATACTATGAAAACAGCAAGAAAAATGCCATAGCAACAAAGATAACCTCAAAGGTCAAGACCACGGTGCAGCAGTCTGTAAACTCTTCAATGGTGAGCACGATTACGGAGATAGCGTCAAAGTCGGGAGAGCTCATAGTGGGAGACGGCAAATCAGGCGATAACCTGGCCGGAACAGTTGTTGATAAGCTAAAGGATATGGATACGACTCTTTCTACATATGCAGGCATGCTCGATACATTTGCCATGCTCACGGATTCAGCAGACAGCCTGATAGGCTCGACACAGTCACTGCTTCCGAGTGTGCAGGGGCTGATTGACGGGGGACAATCATCGGTAAGCGGCATGCAGTCATCGGTGCTTTCGGGGGCGCAGACAGCACAAACCATCACACAGATGGTCGACATAAGCTTATCAAACATAAACAGTCAGCTCGATGTGCTGGAAAACTCCATACAGCTCTTAAATGCGTCGGGATTAGCTGATGCCGATACTGCGGATATATCTGTTTCCGTGGCTAGCTTTGATACGGTAGAGCAGCTTGCTGAGAATACTCTTGTCGCCATTCAAGGCTTAAAGGGAGTTGATAGCTCGCAGATAGAGGCTGTCAGAAATAATATCCAAAGCATTAAAACACAGATAAAAGACCTTAAGTCTGATACTGAATTGACGGCAGATAAGCTAAAGATTCTTAAGGAGTCGATAAAAGCGGATGTGTCAAGTGCCAAGTCTGCAATAGATACACTTAAAAATACATTTGATCACAGCGTGTCACCGAATCTCACAGGAGCGGTATATGATATAGAATATGCACTTATTGAGACACAGTCCATGCTTGGTTCTCTGGACAACAGCTTCCCGGATATACAAAAAGGCACTCGATGACTATTCGGCAGTTCTTAAATCAGGAAATGCAGATATTGTAAATACCAGACAGTATGTACAGCAGATCAGAGATGGTTTGCAGAATGTTATATCAGGATTTGATAATTTGTCAAACGATGAGCAGTTTAATGAGATTGTAAAGCTGCTTCAGACAGATCCGACACTCATTGCGCAGTTTGTGACATCACCGCTGTCTATGGATGAGCAGAAGATATATGAGATATCCACATATGGCTCAGCCATGGCACCGTTTTACACAGTGCTGGCTCTGTGGGTGGGAGGTCTTATAACTGTTGCACTTGTGAAAACAAAGGTAAAGGACACTGACGATATAAAATCACTTGGCAAAGTAAACAGCGTACATAAGTTTTTTGGCAGATATATCACATTTTTTGTGATAGGCCAGATTCAGACACTTGTGACAGTGCTCGGTGATTTGTTCTTTGTCGGAATACAGTGCAGGCATCCGTTCCTTTTCTGGTGCGCAAGCGCGCTGACAAGCCTTGTATTCACGCTTCTTATGTACTCACTCACAGCAGCCTTGGGCAATGTGGGACAGGCTGTAGCAGTAGTCATTATGGTCATTCAGGTGGCAGGCGCAGGCGGCACATTCCCGGTTGAGGTGCTGCCGCAGGTGTACAGAGCACTGTATAAGTTCATGCCGTTTAACTATGCCATGAATGCCCTAAGAGAGTGCGTGGGAGGCATGTACCGCTTTGATTATTGCAAGGATCTTGCGATTCTTCTTATATTTATAGCAATATCGCTTGTGATCGGACTGCTGCTTGGGCGTCCGTTTGGAAGGTTTAATACAGCTATTGAAAAAAGTAAGTAAAAAGTCAAGGCCTTATACTTATAATAGTTAAAAAAAGCTATATAGAAACTTAAGTTATAGTTATTATCAAAAAAATAGTACTAGACAATTTTTTTTCTATTGTACTAGAATGAGCATAAATGATAGTAGACCCGATATATGATAACGCTAGGTTATATCGGATCCGTAAAGAAACGGAGGATATAAAGATGGAAAAGAAGGATATCGATTGGTCAAACCTTAGTTTTGGCTACCAGGAAACAGATTACAGCTATGTTTCTAATTATAAAGATGGAAAGTGGGACGATGGACAGCTCACAAAGGATCATACAGTGACACTTAATGAGTGTGCGGGAGTATTCCAGTATGCACAGACATGCTTCGAGGGACTTAAGGCATACACAACAGAGGATGGCAGAATTGTCTGCTTCAGACCTGACTTAAACGCACAGCGTCTTAAGGATTCATGTGAGAGACTTGAGATGCCTGTATTCCCGGAGGATAGATTTGTAAAGGCAGTTGAGGAAGTAGTAAAGGCAAATGCTGCATGGGTTCCACCATACGGCTCAGGTGCTACACTCTATATCAGACCATACATTATGGGAACAAATGCAGTAATCGGTGTTAAGCCGGCTGATGAGTATCAGTTCAGAATCCTTGTAACACCTGTAGGACCATACTTCAAGGGTGGCGCAAAGCCAATCACAATCCGTGTATCAGACTTTGATAGAGCAGCACCTCACGGAACAGGACATATCAAGGCAGGACTCAACTATGCAATGAGTCTTCATGCCATTGTAGATGCACATGCACAGGGCTTTGCAGAGAATATGTACCTCGATCCTGCAACACGTACAAAGGTAGAGGAGACAGGTGGTGCAAACTTCATCTTTATCACAAAGGATGGCACATTTGTTACACCTAAATCAGACAGCATCCTGCCATCAATCACACGCCGTTCACTGATGGTAGTTGCAGAGAAGTACTTAGGACTCAAGGTTGAGCACAGAGAGGTGCTCTTTGATGAGGTAAAGGAATTTTGCTGAGTGTGGACTTTGCGGAACAGCAGCAGTAATCTCACCGGTAGGAAAGATTGTAGACCACGGCAAGGAAATCTGCTTCCCAAGCGGTATGGATGAGATGGTTGAAAGTATGAAGCAGTCCCCCAAAAAACAACCGCGGCCACACCAGCGAGAAGCCATTGAAAAAGTAGTTACTGGCTTCCAGAATCATGACCGTGGCAAGCTGATTATGGCTTGTGGAACGGGTAAAACATTAACTGGCCTGAAAATCGCCGAGAAAATGACCGCTGGTCAGGGAAATATTTTGATTCTGGTACCATCTATTAGTTTACTGAATCAAACACTTTCCGAATGGGCCGCTCAATGTGTATACCCGTATTCTGTTTTTGGTATTTGCAGTGATCCGAAAGCAAGCAAAATTACAGAAGATGAAATCATTGATACAATGATTCCAGCAACAACGGATGTAAACGCACTGTGCCACCAATACGAAGAAAGTGAAAAGAATGGGTTACAACTGTTCTTCTCTACATATCAAAGCATTAACGTTATTCATGATTTTCAGCAGAGATCTGGTTTGCAGTTTGACCTTGTGATTTGTGATGAAGCACATCGAACCACTGGTGTAACGCTCGCTGGAGAAGATGACAGCAACTTTGTTCGGGTTCATGATGATGAATATATCCATGCAAAAAAGGCGTCTGTATATGACGGCTACTCCCCGAATTTATGCAGATGCCAGCAAGCAAAAAGCAAAGACAATAGTGCATTGCTCTGCTCTATGGATGACGAGAGCATTTATGGCCCTGAATTTTACCGTCTTAGCTTTTCTGATGCTGTATCGCAGGGGCTTTTGTCGGACTACAAAGTAGTTGTTTTGGCAGTCGATGAAGAATTTGTCAGCCGTTCCTTACAAAAACAGTTGACTGATAGCAACAACGAACTAACACTTGATGATGCTGTTAAAATCGTTGGTTGTATGAATGGTCTTGCAAAAAAGACCCATTTCCCCGGAGAGGAAAACTATTTTTCCAACGACCCACAGCCGATGCGCCGCGCTGTTGCTTTTACGCAAACTATTGAACAAAGCAAGAAGTTTGTTGCAATGTTTGAAGAAATTCAGGCACTGTATAAAATCAATACGAATGATGGCCGGAATCATACCGTTGAACTGAAACACGTTGATGGCAGCTTTAATGCGCTGGAACGTAAAAACCGAATTGAATGGCTGAAACAGGATACTGGCGAGGATTCTTGCCGGGTTTTATCGAATGCGCGCTGCTTATCGGAGGGTGTTGACGTTCCTGCGCTGGATGCGGTTATGTTCTTGAATCCACGAAAATCCATTGTGGATATTATCCAGTCTGTGGGTCGCGTCATGCGCAAAAGTGAAGGTAAACAGTATGGCTATATCATTCTGCCGATTGGTATTCCTGCTGGTGTTGAACCCGAAGTCGCACTTGCTGATAATGAAAAATACAAAATTGTGTGGGATGTGCTGCAAGCACTGCGTGCACATGATGATCGTTTTAACAATACCATCAATCGCATTGAATTGAACAAAAACAAGCCGGGAAACATCAATATCATTGGCGTGACTGGTGGCGATGGCGAAGATGATGATATCAACGGTTCGCATTCTGGCAAGGGATACGATGGTTCCCAGCTATCCTTTGATATGACAGAGTTGGAACAATGGAAGAACAACATCTACGCCAAAATTGTTAAGAAGTGTGGCAGCCGTCAGTATTGGGAAACGTGGGCAAAAGATATTGCCGAGATTGCAGCACGTCATATTGCTGAAATCAAGGTGCTCATTGCGCAGCCTGAAATTGCACCGAAATTCGATGAATTTCTTGCTGGATTACGAGGGAGTCTGAATCCGAGTATTGATAAAGATGATGCCATTGAGATGCTTGCAGAGCATCTTATCACAAAACCTGTCTTCGATGCTTTGTTTGATAACTACAGCTTCCTGCAAAGTAACCCGGTATCACGTATTATGCAGAACATGCTGGATGTTTTACATGACAATGCACTGGAAAAAAGAACAGGAAACCATTTGGACAAGTTTTTATGCCAGTGTGCAGGAGCGTGCAAAAGGCATTGACAACGCTGAGGGTCAAGCAGAAAATCATTATCGAACTGTATGAACAGTTCTTCAAAAATGCGCTGCCAAAAGAAACCGAACGACTGGGTATCGTTTATACCCCCAGTTGAAGTTGTAGACTTTATCATTCAGTCCGTAGAATATGTAATGCAGCAACGGTTTGGTCGTAGCATCAGCGATAAGGGGCGTGCACGTTCTTGATCCGTTCACCGGAACAGGAACCTTTATTGTCCGTCTGCTTCGCAGTGGGATTATCAAGCCGGAGGATCTGCTATACAAATACACAAGTGAGATTCACTGTAATGAGATTGTTCTATTGGCCTACTATATTGCCGCTGTCAATATTGAGGAAACCTATCATGAACTAAGCCAGAGTGAAGATTATGTCCCCTTTGAGGGCATTGTCCTGACGGACACCTTTGAACTTGCTGAACGCTCCGGCACCCGTGAAGGTGAAGCAGACACCAGCATCTTTCAGCTGAATTCAGACCGTGCAGTCAAACAAATGCAAACGCCTATTCAGGTGATTATCGGCAATCCGCCGTATTCTGTAGGACAAAAGTCGGGTAATGATAATAATCAGAATGTATCTTACCCTAATCTTGATAAAGCAGTCATGGATACATATGCTGCACAGTCTGGTGCGACACTTCGAAGAAGTCTATATGACTCTTATATCAAAGCATTTAGATGGGCAACCGATCGTATTGAAGAAAATGGCATTATCGGTTTTGTAACGAATGGACAGTTCATAGATGCTTCAACTTTATGTGGATTGAGAAAAAGTCTTGTTTCAGAGTTTAATTCAATCTATTGTTTTAACTTGCGCGGCGACCAGCGGACGCAAGGTGAACTTTCCCGTAAAGAAGGGGGAAAGATTTTTGGTTCGGGTTCGAGAACTCCTGTGGCCATAACGATTCTCTTAAAAAAGGAAAGGAGTGAAAAAAGACGGATTTGTACGTTATTATGATATTGGTGATTATCTAACGCGTCAGCAGAAACTTGACAAAGTCAAAGAGTTTGATAATGTGAGCCAAATCGGATGGAAAATTATCACTCCAGATATAAATGGCGATTGGGTCAATCTTCGTAATCCTCAGTATATGAATTTTTTCCCCATTGGAGAAAGACGAAAAGAAAGTGAAATTAGCTATTTCTCCGATAACTTTTCAACTGGTATGGTTACGAGTCGTGATTCATGGTTATATAGCTTTGATTATAAATCAAACAACGCTGAAAGCATGATAAGCTTTTTCAATCAAGAGCAGCAAAGATGCGAGCTATTGTTTGAAAAAATGCTTGGAGAAAAAAAGCTGTCAAAAATCAAAGGGCAAAGAGGCATTTTTTGAAAACAATAGAAGTGTAGATTCTCACAAAATAAGTTGGTCGAGAGGACTACTCAATGCATTTTGCAAAGGTGAACCCTTGTCTTATAAAGGTTCTCGAAAAATAGTTATGCATCGTCCGTTTTGCAAGGAGTGGTGCTTTGTTGCTCCTAAAGTGATTGAGTCTCCTTCAAAGTGGGAACGTATTTTCCCCGAGGAGGATTCGACGAATTATGTTATTGCAATTCCAGGTAAATCCAAACGGCGTTTTTCGGCGTTGATAACGTCTGTTATTCAGGATTACGATATGGAACAGCACGCAAACGCTTTTCCGTTGTACATTTATGAAAAAGAAACCATAAAAGATGATGGACAGCTATCTTTGTTTGGAGAATCCGAAAAGCGTACAATAAAGTGGAATAAGCGATATGCTCTTTCAGATATGATACTTCATAAATATAGAGAACTATATGGAAATAAAGTTACAAAAGAGGATATTTTCTTCTATATTTATGCTGTCCTTCAGACCCCCTCTTTTGTTGATGGGTATGCAGATGATTTAAGCAAAGGGGTCACGAGAATTCCAACACTTGCTCATTTTGTTGACTATGTCCGCATCGGCCGTGAACTTGCCGACTTGCATTTGAAGTATGAAAAGCCTGTAAGTGCAGAAGAACTTGGCGTGACTATTGAGATGCATAAAGAAGACTATACCGTTGTGGATAGGATGCGCTTTGGTAAAGGCAAAGATAAGAGTATTATTGAGTATAATCCTTACATCACTATCCGCAATATTCCGGCCGAGGCTTATAATTATATTGTCAACGGAAAGTCGGCAATCGAGTGGATTGTGGAGCAGTATGCTGTCACTACCGATAAGGCAAGTGGCATTGTCAATGATCCAAATACTTACGCAGGTGGAAAGTATATTTTTGACCTGTTGCTTTCAATTATTTCTGTTTCCCTCAAAACTCAAGAGTTGATTGCACAGCTACCGGAGTATAAAGAAATCTGAATATCCTTATATACAAAGAGGGCTGTCCGAATTGACAGCCCTCTTTGTTATTTTAATCAATGTTTCTTTGCCCACTCAATAAAATGAGCCGCTGTTTTCCATAGGGAGAAAATACTTCTTGATGTACACTTCCCCTATATAAATCATCCCAGTATCCAGTTATATCAGCTGTCTGCGAACACAATAATGAATCGAATGGACAGCGTGAAGGAATCGCTGATTTGTCCATATCATTATTGTTAGAAAATGCAAACCATTTCAGTCGATTATTTTCATAGCAAAGTAGGCTCTCGGATTCTGTTTTGGAGCATTGAATTGACTTCATGGCAGTAAGTGTGACCGAGACATCAAATTCATTAGCAATTGTAAATATATCGCTGAAATGTATTTCGCGATTCGGCAATTTTTCTTGTAGAAGAGACGTTGGCAAAACATATTCAGATGCAAATGTATTTGCTTCGTATTCTTGAGACGAACTATTAACTTTTATGCTAGACGATAAATTTATCTCAGAAATGTTATTGCAACAATATAATTTATCTTGGTGTGAAAAAAATAATGCCCAATTTCATGTGCTGTGACAAAATTTTCTTCGGTGCCGACTTTTTTATACAGGAATTCACGAATATAAGTTTAAGTCCCTCTTGGCAAACAAAATAAGCATCTTTATGTAATGCACAGTTATTAATAATCTCTATTTCTAACTCTTTGCATAAATCATACGGATTGCGAGAAGAGGGGGTGATTTCATTAGCGACTGTTAAGTAATATTGAATCCTTGCATTAGTCATGATGTTCTTTCCGTTTATCAATTTCTGCTTGAATTGTACACAAATCAGATTTATCCATAGAACCACCCTTCGCAGCCATCGCTAAATTGCTTGTTTGATTAACGTACGCTGCGATATCACTTCTGAAGAAACGCCACTCTCTTCCAACCCTTGTGTGCCTTGATGCGGCCATCACGGATCATATTATATACAGTTTGGTTGCTAACGCGCAGAAAATCAGCAGTTTCCTCCAATTCAAACATCAACATTAGCGTTTTCTACGCTACCTTCTAATGCGTGCATGAGAGACTCAATAATTTGGGCCTCTTCTCCACTATAAATAACCTCTTTGCATTCCTCACATTCATACCCCGTGAGATTTTTTAATTCGACTTCTTTTCCTTTGTAGTGAAATGTTCTTGATATATTGGTTTTATAAGTCATTTCACCTCCACAAATCGGGCATTCACATTTCTTTTGCAGGCGCATTTTTCTCCTCCGAAAATTTCTAAAAACAAAACACTCAATATTATAAATTATCGTAAAATAGTTCCAAGAGGTTATGTGAACCTTGGGTAAGGATTAAATTTTTCTTATAAGTGCAGGATTTCCATTTTCAACAGTTTCCCATTTTTCTGGGTCAATGGGTTCAACGGTTATAATTAAGATTTCCGGATACGAAGAGGTCTGCACAATACTACAGACAACAATAAACGATTTTTGATACTTCGGATCATAAATCAGCGCACGCGGATGAGTGTGCTTTTGACCGGGAGTATTTGACTTAGATTGAATCTCAACAATTTGATTTGTACTACTGGACAATACTTCTCTGACTTCACTATGAAAAATATCCCGTACCAGTGTTTGCTCAGTTGCATGGTTGGTATATTTTGGCTCTTTGTTCTTGGCTAAGAGCCGAATTGCTGACAAATCAGAAGGCTTTAGAGTAAAATGGTTTACCGGGGTGGAAGAATTCATATGTATATGTACCTCCTATGATTTTTATAACAATTTATAATATCTTATATCAATTAGTATAATAAAACGCTTGCTCTTTGTCAAGAGCAGTAAGAGGTTATTAGTATTCAACTGACCAACTTATGAGCTACTCGCTAGCCAACAATACAGAAAGATAATTTATAAGGAGCGTGATGTCATTGACCCAACCAAAAAACAACCTAGCCTACCTCCGCATCGAAAAAGCCAAAGCAGAGCAAAAGCTACGCTCTTGCCAGCACCGGGAGAAGATCCTTGAACGCCAGATGTCGGAACTGAACCGGAGAGAGCGTGTGCATCGTCTTTGCACCCGTGCCGGAATGCTGGAAAGCTTTCTGGTCTGTCCGGGAGAGCTGACCGACGATCAGGTGATGGAACTGCTGAAAATCTCATTCCGTCAACCGGAAGTCGTGCTGGCACTTGCAAAGATGGTGCATGACGTTCACGAACGCAGCAACGTCCAAAACCCTTTAGAATAAAGGGCGCAATTATACACCGTTCCGGTGAAATTGCGGTCTTGCAGACGGCTCGATGAAAATCGAAGCTGGCGTTTGTGCGCCAGCCCGATTCCATCTCAAGTAAAATCTGCATTTTCCTTGCGGATAGGCTCTTTTCAAACTGCTCATAGATACGTCATTTTGCCTTCCGATACTCCGCTTCCACGGGTTAGAACTGCGTCAATACTTCCTGAGAAAAAGTAAAGGCAGAGGTTTTCTTTTCCTCTGCCTGACTGCTTCTATTAAAGATAACTGACTGTCTGTTGACGGTAACGGCTTTATCTCATCGGACAATTCTCCTCAAAAGCCTCATTGCCTCAAAATGCTGTGCAATTACACCCCAGTCGTAGTAGCTTTGAGCCGTTCTGTTGTTATAACTTCCTTCCCACAAATGAAGAACATTCTGAAATGTCTTATAGCCTACCGTTCTGCCGTCCTTTAATGTGAGTTCGGTATAGTCATTATTGAAAATACTCTTAACATATTCAGTCCTATCCGAATTGTTTGTGTTTCTTTCAAAGAAGTCTTTGATTTCTTCTTTTGAAGCGGACAGGTGTGGGGTAGTGCCGAGTATTTCTCTGATTGTATCGTCTCCGCCGAAAAACGGCAGGCTCTTGTCCTCGTGTTCTCTGTCGTAATACTCTAATTGAATATTACCTGTTCCTTCACGATTTCCTGTGCTGAATTCCTGATGTTGTTCATCAAGCGAACCCATTTCATCATATCGTTCGCTTTCATCTGCTCCGTCAGCCCGGCTTTCTGTGCCATCTGCTTCACTGAGAGTTTCCTCCAGTTCGCTGGCTCTCTGCTGAACCTCCGCCAAGTGACTGTTCAGAATCCCTTTCGTCAGAAGATTGTAGTACAGGATTTTGTGATGTTCCTTCAGATAAGTTCTCCTCATCTGCGACCATCTGCCGAGAGTCACTTCCGTCTGCTCCGGCAGCTTCAGGTTCGGAAGATTGTAATCTCCCACCATCGTGTATGTGATTTCGCTCATCGCTTTGACTCCTTTCGTCTTTGATGTCTTTATTGTATTCGGATTGCCCCTGTTCATCAATTTATGCGATTTTCCTTGCTGAGCGTGCTGATTGTTCTGCTGACCAGGGAGCAATGCCATTTCAGCAATTGTCGCTTGTAGCAATGCCCACCGCATTGAGAACTTCCTGTGAATTGAAGCTTGAAATCCCGGCAAAGTCATCGGGAGAATAGACCTTGTCTGCGTTCAGTCCCAATCGAGCCATAACCATATATGA
>ENA-OQCV01000235-OQCV01000235.1-human-gut-metagenome-genome-assembly--contig:-NODE-235-length-16008-cov-2.676784_pt1 | contig 16008 bp, 18 predicted proteins | sample MGYA00242766_ERZ504592 | MGnify/ENA primary metagenome ERZ504592 (study PRJEB26092, sample SAMD00036315) | human gut metagenome | host: Homo sapiens | study: EMG produced TPA metagenomics assembly of...
CGGAAAAAACTAATATTATCCCAATTTGTGATTAGGAACTAAAGCGGTTATTCGCGTTATTCCGGTCATCTGTGTCCGAAGAATCTTTTTTAATTATGAACTTGATACAATTCTTAATTCGCATTATTGGTTGTTTTGAATCAACTGTCGAGTACGAGTGGTAGGTATTTTCTATTTACAAACGATACGGGTGCAAGAAATAGTGGTATATTGAACCTGATTCAGTCGTATACTGAATGCCATTCAATCGTATACTGAATAGGGCTCAGTCGTATACTGAATGTAGCGCATTTAGTTGTATTGATAATCAGGTGGTTGTGGTATGATGTTGCGGCTTTAATAAATCTCAACAGAATGTAAAAGTGGCATTGTGGTTGTTTGGTGTGGATGTGAATAAGAATTCTTGTGCAGTTGTTCTTCTAATAAAGAGATGGTTTCTGCTGAATTTCAATATTAATGTTATATCTTTGCGCCGCTAAATTTATGCAATACGGTGAATCTCATTATTGATATAGGAAATACAATCGCCAAGATGGCGGTGTTTGATGGTGGACGTATCGTGGAGGTGGTGTATGACTCCAATCTGACGTTGGAACGGTTGCCTGAAGTATGCCGTACATATACGATTGAAAAAGCGATAGTGGCTACTGTCATTGATTTGAGTAGAGAGGTGTTGTCGCAACTGGAAGATATGGCTGTCCCCATTCTGTGGCTCAATGAAAAGACTTCTCTTCCGGTAGAAAACCTCTATGAAACTCCCCGGACGCTGGGGTATGATCGTATGGCGGCGGTGGTAGGAGCCAATGAGCAATTTCCTGGCAGGGATATACTGGTGATTGATGCCGGTACCTGTATCACTTATGAGTTTGTTGATGCTGCTGCCCGCTATCATGGCGGGAATATCTCTCCCGGCTTGCAGATGCGTTTCAAGGCGCTTCATCAGTTTACCGGACGGCTTCCAATGGTGGCTCTTGAGGGGCGGATGGTGCCCATGGGGAAGGATACCGATACAGCTATCCGTGCCGGAGTACTGAAGGGTATTGAATATGAAATTTCAGGTTACGTTACGGCTATGAAGCATAAATATCCTGAACTTTTGGTTTTTTAACGGGCGGGGATGATTTTTCTTTTGATACAAACTTAAAAAGTATCATCTTTGCAGACAGATTTTTAGTGTTGAAAGGATTAAATAGAATTTTAAACTATAATAATGACAGGCTATAGACAAACACTGTTAGTGCTCTTGCTCACGATATTATCAGGAGCGGCAGTCGCTCAAAATTAATACAAATTCTCCCTATACACGATATGGATATGGACAGTTATCTGAACAAGGCTCAAGTAACAGCAGGGCGATGGGTGGTATTGCCTATGGTTTACGAGACAAGTATCAGACAAACTTCGCTAATCCAGCATCCTATACGGCGGTAGATTCGCTGACCTTTTATCTTTGATGGAGCAGTCTCTTTACAGAATACAAACCTCAGTAACGGTACTCTGAAACGAAATGCCAAGAATTCCAGTTTTGATTACATCACGATGCAGTTTCGTGCAAGTAAATGGGCTGCCATAAGCTTGGGATTGTTGCCTTATTCGAATGTGGGATACAGCATGGGAGAGTACCGGGAAGATACGGAATTCCCAGACAAATCTACGACGGTAAGCTATTCGGGAGAAGGAGGTCTGCATCAGCTTTATTTAGGTGCGGGCTTTAAAATAATTAAAAATCTTTCTGTCGGTGCGAATTTTTCGTATCTTTGGGGAGATATAACAAGAACCGCTGCGGAAACCTTTCCGTCCAGTTCAAGTGTATTTCCTATTACAATACAGTCTAATGTGGCTGTAAAGAGTTATAAGTTGGATTTTGGAGCGCAGTACACCCATCAGTTTTGGGAAAAAGCATGTTGCAACGTTGGGAGTCGTCTTTTTCTCCGGGGCATGATTTGAGTAACGATGCGTACGAAGTTACGCAGACTGGTGATAGCAATACGGGAGCTACTTCGGCAACGAGGGATACTATTGTTACTTGCGGCATTCCGACAACATTTGGCGCAGGTGTGACGTACGTGTACGACAATCGTCTGACGGTAGGAGCGGATGTGATGTTCCAGAATTGGAGCAAAGTGAGCTATATGAACAATGACGAGGCGTTTTTGCGACCGTTGGAAGAATATCCGTTGGTGCAGAGTATCTGCCGAATCCTATGGGAAGAAGTTATTTGTCTCATGTGAAGTATCGTTTGGGAGCTTATTATTCCAAACCTTATTATAAGATAGACGGTGTACGTGCCGCTGATGAATATGGTGTTACTGCCGGTTTTGGATTACCCATACCGAGAACCCGTTCTGTATTGAGCCTTTCTGCGCAATACGTGCGAACCAAAGGAACCCAAGCAGCGTTCTTGAACGAAAATACATTGCGCATTTGTATCGGAGTAACCTTTAACGAACGTTGGTTCTTCAAGCGTAAAGTGGATTAATGGAAATTGAATAGACAAAAATATAACAACTAAAATTTAAATACAATGAAAATTAAGACGCTTGTGGCTGTCTTGCTCCTTTCGGGTGGAGTGACCAGCACTTTCGCACAGACTGAAAATTGTAATTCGAACAGTAGTATCTCTCATGAAGCAGTGAGAGCTGGTAACTTTAAGGATGCATACGCTCCTTGTATGGCTGTATTGAAGGATTGTCCTACACTGCGGTATTACACATTTACAGATGCTCAGAAGATTTTAGTGGGTTTCTTGAGTCAGATTAAGGATAGAAATTCTGCTGATTACAAGAAGTATTTTGATGAGTTGATGGATGTATATGATTTGAGAATGAAGTACATTCCTGAATTCATTGGTAAGGGAATGAAGGGCGTGCCGAGTGTGGCTGATGCCTTGGGTGCCAAAGCTGTGGATTATCTTCAGTTCGCTCCTGCTCCGGACCTTAATACGGCTTATAATTGGCTGAAAGAATCTGTTCATGCTGAAAAGGGTGGTTCCAAAGGTGCGGTGTTGCACTATTTCCTGGATACTTCCATGCAGAAGGTAAAGGCTGATGATAATCATACCGACCAGTTCTTCCAGGATTATATTGATGCTTCCAAGTATGCAGATGACGCACTTGCTGCTGAAACCAAGGAAGCTAAGAAGGCTAACTTGCAAGCTATCAAGGATAACCTCGTGGCCATGTTCATTCAGAGTGGTGTAGCTGATTGTGAATCTTTGCAGAATATCTATGGTCCTAAGGTGGAAGCAAGCAAGACTGACTCCGCTTTCTTGAAGAAGGCATTGAACATCCTGAAATTGATGAAGTGCAACGAAAGCGAAGTTTACTTCAAGGCATCTGAGTACATGTATCAGATTGACCCGACTGCCGATGCAGCTGTAGGTGTAGCATACATGTACTATAAGAAAGGTGACTATGACAATGCCGTGAAGTATTTTGATGAAGCATTGGCTAAAGAAACAGATAATGACAAGAAGGCTGAAATGGCATACGCTACTGCCGCAGCCTTGATGCAGGCCAAGAAACTCTCTCAGGCAAGAAGCTACTGCCAAAAGGCTATGAGCTTTAAGGAGAACTATGGAGAGCCTTATATTTTACTGGCACAGCTTTACGGCTCCAATCCTAACTGGACCGATGAGCCTGCTCTGAATAAGTGTACTTACTTTGTAGTAATTGACAAGCTGCAGAGAGCTAAAGCTGTAGATCCTTCAGTTACAGAACGTGCTAACGAATTGATTAGTACTTATTCCCGCCACACTCCCCAGGCTAAAGACCTCTTTATGTTGGGTTACAAAGCTGGTGACCGTATCACTATCGGTGGATGGATAGGTGAATCTACAACTATCAGATAAAATCATGTTGCTACAACCCATCAACATTGTTTATCATAAAAATGCGAGCATAACCATTGTCCTTGGGGCAATGGTTATGCTTCTTTTATTTTCTTCGTGTTCCGGGAAGAAGAAGGAGCTGGGAGATGCCATTACCGAGCGTGACTCTATGGCAGTGATGGATACCCGCGGGGTGACTACACTGGTTTCTGATTCCGGTGTAACGCGTTACCGTATCAATACGGAAGAGTGGCTGGTCTTTGACCGGAAGAATCCTCCTTACTGGGCTTTTGAAAAGGGGGTCTATTTGGAGAAGTTCGACTCTATCTTCCAAGTGGAGGCAAGTATCAAGGCTGATACAGCCTACTTCTTTAATAAGGAGGAGTTGTGGAAACTGATGGGGAATGTGCATATACAGAATTTGAAAGGTGAGCAGTTTGATACAGAGCTGCTGTATTGGGACCAGCGGGCACAAAGAATTTATTCGGATGAGTTTATCCGTATCGAGCAGCCTGACCGTATCATTACGGGACATGGCTTTGAATCCAATCAGCAGATGACTGTTTACACGATTCGCAAGCCGGAGGGTATCTTCTATGTTGACGAGGAGACTGCCGCAGCAGACAGCTTGCAGACTGATACCATAAATTGATAAAATGGATACCGTTAATTTTTTATTGATAACCATGGCTTTCTCTGCTTTCTTTTCAGGAATGGAGATTGCCTTTGTTTCCGTAGATAAACTGCGCTTTGAGATGGAAAGGAAGTCAGGCGTCACTTCCGGTATCATTTCCTATTTCCTTCGCAACCCGAATAACTTCATCTCGACCATGCTGGTGGGTAATAACATCGCGCTTGTCATTTATGGTATCTTGATGGCACAAATCATAGAGGTGAATCTTCTTGCCGGAATTATTTCCAATCATTTTGTAATGGTGTTGGTGCAGACTGTAATTTCCACTCTTATTATTTTGGTAACCGGTGAGTTCTTGCCGAAGACTTTGTTTAAAATCAATCCCAATCTGATGCTGAGGGTATGTGCCATTCCTTTATTCATATGTTATGTCATTCTGTTTCCTGTTTCAAAGTTTGCATCGGGATTGTCGTATCTGTTCCTTCGGATATTTGGGATGAAAGTAAACAAGGAGGCGTCGGCCAAGGCTTTTGGCAAAGTGGATTTGGATTACTTCATCCAGTCGAGCATAGAGAATGCGGAAAGTGAAGAAGAACTGGATGCAGAGGTAAAGATATTCCAAAATGCGCTTGACTTTTCGAATATAAAGATACGCGACTGTATTGTACCGCGTACAGAGGTGGTAGCTGTAGATCTGACCACTACATTGGAAGAATTGAAATGTCTTTTTGTGGAGTCGGGTATTTCCAAAATCATAGTATATGATGGAAATATAGATAATGTGGTGGGATATATTCACTCGTCGGAGATGTTCAGGAATCCGGTGGACTGGAGGAATAACGTGAAGGAAGTGCCTATTGTACCCGAAACGATGTCGGCCCACAAACTGATGAAACTGTTCATGCAACAGAAAAAAATCGATTGCTGTAGTGGTGGACGAATTCGGTGGTACGGCGGGTATCGTCTCTTTAGAGGATTTGGTGGAAGAAATTTTTTGGCGATATTGAGGATGAGCATGATAACACATCCTATGTGTGTAAGCAGTTGGGTGAACGTGAATATGTGCTTTCGGCCCGTCTGGAAATAGAAAAGGTAAATGAGACTTTCGGGCTCGACCTGCCGGAATCGGATGATTATCTGACAGTGGGCGGTCTGATTTTGAACCGTTATCAAAGTTTCCCGAAACTGCATGAAGTGATTGAAGTGGATAATTATCAGTTTAAAATAATCAAGGTAACAGACCAACTAAATTGAGTTGGTAAGACTGAAAGTCATTGAATAATTTCATTTAGGCGTAATTTTTTTAAAGAATAAATGGATGCGTATTAGCAATTTTTTGTATCTTCGTGCGCTAAAATGAACATGTTAGGAAAATAATAATAAACAAATAAATCATATTAACTAAAATGGCAACATTACAAAACATTCGGTCTAAAGGACCTTTATTGGTGATTGTTATTGGTTTGGCGCTGTTTGCTTTCATCGCAGGTGACGCGTGGAAAGTGCTTCAGCCACACCAGTCACAAGACGTAGGTGAAGTGAACGGGGAATCAATTTCCGCTCAGGATTTTCAAGCATTGGTAGAAGAATATACAGAAGTCATCAAGTTCTCCAGTGGCAACAGTGCATTGAGCGATGAGCAGACAAACCAAATCAAAGATGAAGTATGGAGAACATACGTCAATAATAAGCTGATTGAAAAGGAAGCAAAGAAACTCGGTCTGGTTGTATCGAAGGCTGAGATTCAGGCTATCATTAATGCCGGTGTGCATCCGATGCTGCAACAGACTCCGTTCCGTAATCCTCAGACCGGTGCGTTTGATAAGGATATGTTGAAGAAGTTCTTGGTGGACTATTCAAAAATGAATAAGGCACAGATGCCTTCACAATATGCAGAATACTATGAATCCATGTACAAGTTCTGGTCTTTCCTCGAAAAGTCCCTTATCCAGGCACGTCTTCAGGAGAAGTATCAAGCTTTGATTACAAAATCCCTTTTCTCCAACCCGGTAGAAGCTCAGGACGCTTTTGATGCAAGAGTAGAGCAGTCAGACCTGCTGCTTGCTGCAGTTCCCTATTCTTCTATCGTTGACTCTACCATCGTTATCAAGGATTCTGATTTGAAGGCTGCATACGACAAGAAGAAAGAACAGTTCAAGCAATATGTGGAAACTCGCAATATCAAGTTCATTGATGTGCAAGTTACTGCAAGTGCAGAAGACAGAGCTGCTCTCCAGAAGGAAATGGAAGAATACACTGAACAACTTACTGCCAATCCTTCTGACTATACTACCTTTATCCGTTCTACCGGTTCCGAAGCTCCTTATACAGACTTGTTCTACACTACTAAGTCTCTGCCTGCTGATGTGACAGCCCGTTTGGACTCTGTTGCGGTGGGTGGTGTATTCGGACCTTATTATAACGTATCGGACAATACTCTTAACTCTTTCAAGAAATTGGCTACTGCTGCTATGCCGGACTCTATCGAGTTCCGTCAGATTCAGGTAGTTGCCGAAGATGCTGAAAAGACGAAGACTTTAGCCGACAGCATCTACAATGCTATTAAGGGTGGTGCCAGCTTTGCTGAAATTGCGAAGAAGTACGGTCAGACCGGTGAGCCTACCTGGATCTCTTCAGCTAACTACGAAGGCGCACAGATTGACGGTGACAACTTGAAATATATTACTGCTGTCACTACTTTGGGACAGAACGAACTGACCAATCTGGCGTTGGGACAAGCAAATGTCATTTTGCAGGTAACCAACAAGAAGGCTGTCAAGGATAAATATAAGGTAGCCGTTATCAAGCGTCCGGTAGAATTCAGTAAGGAAACTTACAGCAAGGCATACAATGAATTCAGCCAGTTTATCGCTGCAAACAATACTTTAGAGAAAATGATTGCCAATGCGGAAGATGCCGGTTATAAGTTGTTGGATAGAGCCGACTTGTACAGCTCTGAACATGGTATCGGTGGTATCAGAGGTACCAAAGATGCTTTGAAATGGGCGTTTGAGGCAAAGGCCGGTGAAGTTTCCGGTTTGTACGAATGTGGCGAGAGCGACCGTATGCTGGTAGTAGGTGTTGCAAGTATTGTTCCTGAAGGTTATCGCCCACTGGCTTTGGTAAAGGACCAGTTGAGAGCTGAAATTCTCCGTGATAAGAAAGCAGAGAAGATTATGGCTGATATGAAGGCTGCCAATGCAACTTCGTTCGAGCAGTACAAGAATATGGCAAATGCTGTTAGTGATTCTGTAAAGCACGTTACTTTCTCTGCTCCTGCCTATATCCCGGCATTGCGTAGCAGCGAACCTCTGGTAGGCGCATACGCTTCTATTGCCGAAGTGAACAAGCTGAGTGCTCCTATCAAGGGTAATGGTGGTGTATTCGTTCTGCAACCTTATGCAAAAGAGAAACTGAACGAAACATTCAACAAGGAAACTGAAGAGGCTAACTTGGCTAACATGCACGCACGCATGGCAAGCCAGTTCATCAGTGACTTGTATCTGAAAGCCAAACGTAAAAGACCAACGTTATTTATTCTTCTAAGAATAAAAAAACATATTGAAAAGCCGTCCGGTATTTACCGGGCGGCTTTTTCATTCTCTGTACATTTCATTTCATACTCTCCGTTGTCTTTGTGCAACTTTATTCCTACCTTTGCATTCTTGAAAGAGTTTTGTTTTAATGAAAAACGATATGCAGAAACGACCTCTATTGGGCTTGACGCTCTCTGAATTGCAGAATGTGGTGAAGAATCTGGGAATGCCCGGTTTCTCTGCCAAGCAGATAGCTTCCTGGCTGTATGACAAGAAGGTGACTTCTATAGACGAAATGAGCAATCTTTCGTTGAAGCATCGGGAATTGCTGAAAGAAATCTATGAGGTAGGTGCCGAAGCGCCGGTAGATGCCATGCGCTCTGTAGACGGTACGGTGAAATACTTGTACCGGGCAGGCGAGGGGCATTTCGTGGAAGCTGTCTATATACCCGACGAAGACCGGGCTACGCTTTGTGTCTCCTCTCAGGTGGGCTGTAAGATGAATTGCAAGTTCTGTATGACCGGCAAACAAGGTTTTACTGCCAATCTGACATCCAACCAGATTATTAATCAAATCAATTCGTTGCCCGAAAGGGACAAGCTTACCAATGTGGTAATGATGGGCATGGGTGAACCACTTGATAATCTGGACGAGGTATTGAAAGCGCTGGAAATAATGACCGCCTCATATGGGTATGCGTGGAGTCCCAAGCGTGTTACACTTTCTTCTGTGGGATTGAAGAAGGGCTTGCAGCGTTTTATTGAGGAATCGGACTGCCATCTGGCTATCAGCCTTCATTCGCCGATACCTTTGCAACGCCGCGAACTGATGCCGGCAGAGAAGGCGTTCTCCATCACGGAGATTGTGGAATTGTTAAGAAACTATGATTTTAGCAAACAGCGCAGACTATCTTTTGAATATATTGTTTTCAAAGGAGTGAATGACTCGTTACCGTATGCAAAGGAACTTCTGAAGCTGCTACGCGGGCTGGACTGCCGGATTAACCTGATTCGTTTTCATGCCATACCTGGAGTGAATCTTGAAGGGGCTGATATGGAAACCATGACTGCGTTCCGTGATTATCTGACTTCGCACGGTCTGTTTACCACTATACGGTCATCGCGTGGAGAGGATATATTTGCCGCTTGTGGCATGTTGTCCACTGCCAAGCAGGAGGAGAATAAAGAAGAATTAATATAAATTATTAACTTAGGTAGGGAGGATATTACGCATTCTTCGTAGCTTTGTGAAAAATCTAAAAGTGATAGAGATATGAGAAAGCACTTGTTTTATTTAAGTATGGTTCTCGTACTGACACTTTTTTTCCGCTTGCGGTGGTGGTAAAAAGGGGTGTGTTTACTCCGACCTCCAGTGGTCGTGCGTATGAAGTTCTGGTAGTGGTGGAGCCCGGCTTGTGGGAACGTCCTGCCGGTAGGGCGCTTTTCGATGTGCTTGATTCTGATGTTCCGGGGCTTCCCCAGTCAGAACGTTCATTCCGAATCATGTATACTGCCCCTTCCAATTATGATGCCACTTTAAAACCTGATTCGCAATATCATTATTGTCGATGTGAACAAGGACCTCTATACCCAGCCTAAATTCAAGTATGCAAGGAATGTATATGCTGCTCCTCAGTCTATTCTCACTATTCAGGCACCGGACGAGGCTTCGTTCGAGAAATTTGTGGAGGAGAATAGGCAGGTAATCATCGATTTCTTTACCCATGCGGAAATGAATCGTCAGATTTCAGTATTGAAGGACAAGCATAGCGACTATATAGCAACGAAGGTGAAAAGCCAGTTCGATTGCGATGTATGGGTGCCGGGCGAACTGACATCTACCAAGGAGGGTGAGAACTTCTTCTGGGCAGGTACGAATGCAGCTACCGGCGACCAGAACTTTGTAATCTACTCTTATCCTTATACGGATAAGGATACGTTTACTAAAGAATATTTTGTTCATAAACGCGATTCCATGATGAAGGTTAATATCCCTGGTGCCCGTGAAGGCATGTATATGTCGACGGATTCTCTGATGACCGATGTACGCCCCACCAGTGTGCAGGGAGACTATGCACTGGAGGCCCGCGGCTTGTGGCGCATAAAGGGTGACTTCATGGGCGGTCCGTTCGTATCGCATGTACGTTTGGACAAGGCCAATCAGCGTATTATCGTATCTGAAATATTTATTTATTCACCTGATAAATGAAACGTAATCTGGTACGTCAGATGGAGGCTTCGCTCTATACCTTGAAACTGCCCGGCAGCAAGCAGGAAGGTACGGAAATTCCGGTAGGCGTAACCTCAAAAGATACTACTAATAATAAGTAATAAAAATGGAAGACAACAAAATAAGAGTCGGCATTACACAAGGCGACATTAATGGTGTAGGGTATGAAGTGATTTTAAAGACGTTTGCAGACCCGGTGATGCTGGAATTGTGCACGCCGATTATCTACGGTTCGCCTAAAGTGGCAGCTTATCATCGTAAATCATTGGACTTGCCTACCAACTTCAGTATCGTCAACTCCGCCTCCGAAGCGGTTCCCAATCGCTTGAGTGTAGTGAACTGTACGGATGATGAAGTAAAGGTTGAGTTCTCTAAACCTGACGTTGAAGCTGGTAAAGCTGCACTTGGTGCACTGGAAAAAGCCATTGAGGAATATAAGGAGGGAATGATAGACGTGATTGTCACAGCTCCCATCAACAAGCATACCATCCAGTCGGAGGAGTTTGCCTTCCCCGGACATACGGAGTATATAGAGCAAAAAGTTGGGAGATGGCGAGAAGGCCCTTATGATTCTGATGAAAGATGACTTCCGGGTAGCATTGGTGACCGGACATATTCCCGTTAAAGAGATAGCCGGAAGCATCACCAAAGAACTGATACAAGAAAAACTGAAGATATTCAACCGCTCCTTGAAGCAGGATTTTGCTATCAGCGCACCGCGTATTGCAGTGCTTTCGCTGAATCCGCATGCAGGAGACGGCGGATTGCTGGGAACTGAAGAGCAGGAGATTATCATTCCGGCCATCAACGAAATGGCTGCTAAGGGTATGCTTTGCTATGGTCCTTATCCGGCAGACGGGTTTATGGGCTCAGATAACTTTACCCATTTTGATGGTATCCTGGCCATGTATCACGACCAGGGGCTGGCACGTTCAAGGCATTGGCTATGGACGAGGGCGTAAACTATACTGCTGGCTTGCCGGTGATACGCACTTCGCCTGCTCATGGCACGGCCTACGATATTGCCGGGAAAGGAATCGCCTCTGAAGATTCATTCCGGCAGGCTATCTATGTGGCAATAGATGTGTTCCGTAACCGCCAGCGTGAGAAAGAGGCACATGCAAATCCGCTGCGCAAGCAATATTACGAGAAACGTGACGATAGCGACAAACTGAAACTCGATAGTGTAGAAGAAGATTTGTAGAATGACCAAAAGCGGGAAAATACAACAAGTAAAATTACGTTTCGGCATTATCGGCAACAATGAAGCGCTGATGCGTGCCATTGATATCGCTATCCAGGTAGCGCCCACCGACTTGTCTGTACTGATTACCGGAGAGAGTGGTGTGGGAAAGGAGAGCTTTCCGCAGATAATACACCAGTACAGCCGGCGCAAGCATGGACAGTACATTGCCGTGAACTGTGGAGCCATTCCCGAAGGGACGATTGACTCGGAACTGTTCGGTCATGAGAAGGGCGCATTTACCGGGGCTATCGGCGAACGGAAGGGGTATTTCGGTGAGGCCAACGGCGGAACAATCTTCCTTGATGAAGTCGGCGAATTGCCTTTGCCTACCCAGGCACGCTTGTTGCGTGTGCTCGAGAGCGGTGAATTCATCAAAGTAGGTTCTTCTAAGGTGGAAAAGACCGATGTGCGTATTGTTGCCGCTACCAATGTAAACTTGACACAAGCCATTGCTGACGGACGTTTTCGTGAAGACTTGTATTACCGTTTGAACACAGTTCCTATTCAGGTCCCTCCATTGCGCGAACGCGGTGAAGACGTGGTGCTGCTGTTCCGAAAGTTTGCTTCGGACTTTGCAGAAAGTACCGTATGCCTGCCATTCAGCTGACGGAAGACGGCAAGCAAGTGTTGCTGGGCTACTCATGGCCGGGTAATGTGCGCCAGTTGAAGAATATCACCGAGCAGATATCCATCATTGAGACCAATCGTGAAATCAATGCATCCATACTGAAGGGCTATCTGCCTGAGCAGAACAATATGCAGCGCCTGCCTGCCTTGTTTGGAGTGAAGGAGGACAAGAGCTTTGGGAGTGAACGGGAAATTCTCTACCAGGTTCTGTTTGATATGCGCCAGGATGTAACGGACTTGAAAAAGTTGGTGCATGAGATTATGGCTGAAAGGGGAACGGTAGCCAATCCGGCGGTTGCCACATCGGCCTACTATACGCCGGCTACTCCGGCGGTGGTACCTCCGGTAACATCCAGTGTCCCCACCATTATACATCCTTCGGTAAAGCCGGTTACTCCGGTGGACGATGATTTCCAGGATACGGAAGAATATGTGGAGGAGTCACTCTCCCTGGATGAAGTGGAGAAAGAAATGATACGTAAGGCGCTTGAAAAACATCACGGCAAGCGTAAGAGTGCGGCTCAGGATTTGAATATCTCTGAGCGTACGTTATACAGAAAGATAAAAGAATATGGATTGGATTAAAAAAGCGGCATTTGCTTCCTTGTTGGTAAGCTTGTTATTTCTGGTGAATTCATGTAGTATGAAGTTGGGGCTTGCTCCGATAAGCTCTATCGACTATACAAAGGTAAAAACGATTTCCATTGCCGATTTCCAGAACCGGGCAGAGTATGTATATGCACCGCTGGCAACAGAATTTAACCAGAAAATGAAGGATATGTTCATTCAGCAGACTCGCCTGCAACTGGTGAATTCCGGAGGAGACCTGGAAATAGACGGAGAAATAACCGGCTACAATCAATATAATGAATCGGTGGATGCCAGCGGCTACTCTTCGAAGGTGAAGGTGACGCTGACTGTCAACGTGCGCTACACCAATAACACGAACCATGAGGAGGACTTTGAACAGCAGTTCTCGGCTTTCCAGACCTATGATTCCTCAAAATTGCTGACCGAAGTGCAGGACCAGCTGATAACCTTGATGGTGAAAGACATTGCCGAACAGATTTTCAATGCAACTGTAGCTAACTGGTAAACTCATGACGCCTACCCATTTGCAACAATGGATTCAGCATCCCGAGACGCTGAATAGGGATACTTTGTACGAGCTTCGCACATTGGTGGCACGCTATCCTTATTTCCAGTCGCTCCGTTTGCTCTATCTGAAAAACCTCTATCTGCTGCACGACATCAACTTTGGCGCGGAGTTGCGCAAGGCTGTGTTGTATGTGGCAGACCGTCGTGTGCTGTTTTACTTTATAGAGGGTGACCGCTATACTTTGAAATCCCGGAAGGTCTCGTCGCTGTTTTCCGGCGATTTGGAGAAAGAGCCGAGTGTGGACCGTACCCTTTCCTTGATTGACGCATTTCTGGCTACTGTTCCCGAAGAGCATTCACAGCATACGGAGCTGGATTATGCGGTGGATTATACGGCCTATTTAATGCAGGAAGAACCCGGTGTGGATGCAGAAGATGAATCGGAAGTGCCTAAACTGCGCGGGCATGAATTGATAGATGACTTTATCCAAAAGAGTGAGTCTTCGGATGCCTCGGATACGAGAAGGGAGTTTCTTGTAGAGAAGGAGGAAGAGACTGAAGAAGAGGAAGAACCCTCAGTATCGCCGGTAACGGAAGAGTTGGACGATAGCTGTTTTACGGAAACTTTAGCCAAAATCTATATAAAACAGCACCGATATGACAAGGCGCTTGAAATTATTAAAAAATTAAGTTTGAATTATCCAAAAAAAATGCTTACTTTGCAGACCAAATCAGATTTTTGGAGAAATTGATTATTAACGCTAAATCAAAATAACAAAATGTATTTATTATTAGTTATCTTAATGCTGATTGCATCTGTGCTGATGTGCTTCATTGTATTGATTCAAAATTCTAAAGGAGGTGGTCTGGCATCAGGCTTTTCATCATCCAACCAAATTATGGGTGTGCGCAAGACTACGGACTTTTTGGAAAAATGCAACCTGGACTCTGGCAGCTGTCATGGTAGTCTTCAGTATTGTTTCTGCTTACACTATTCCTTCTTCCACAGGCAAGGGCGGTGATGTGATTCTGGAACAGGCGCAACAAGAAGAAAAAATCTAATCCTTATAACATGCCCGTAGGTACAGAAGCTCCGCAATCGGAGGCCCCTGCAGCTACAACTCCGGCTGAAGCTCCTGCTCCTGCAGCAGAATAAGATAAGGATATTGCGGATGACTCCCGCTTGGAAAAATAAGAGAAAGGTTGATACTGAAAAGGTGTCAGCCTTTTTTCGTTTTGATGAAGTATTTATTTACCTTTGTCAGCAATTTATGCAATCTGATTAATAAATTGAAATCCAAATAGTACAATGACAGAACAACTCAAACTTAAATTGAATGATTCCAAGGCTACCCGTTTGGGGGGCATTGGTGATTGTTGCCTTCACGATGATGGCAGCTTATTATGTAAACGACGTGGTAGCACCGTTGAAGACAATGTTGGAAACGGACTTGGCTTGGTCGAGTACCGATTTCGGATTCTTTACCGGTGGTTATAGTTTTCTGAATGTTTTTTTCCTGATGTTGATTTGGGGAGGATTAATCCTCGACCGCTTTGGTATCCGTTTCACCGGAAAGCTGGCAACTATCCTGATGGTAGGTGGTACAGCACTTGAATACTATGCAATGACGGGACTTGCCGGTGCCGACGCGACTTTATTCGGAATCAATGAAATATTTGGCTATAAAACGGGTGTGTTTGTTGCTTTTGCCGGTTATTCCATTTTTGGAGTAGGAGCGGAGGTCGCCGGTATTACAGTTTCCAAAATCATAGCCAAGTGGTTTAAGGGGAAAGAGCTTGCCACGGCTATGGGGGTACAAGTCGCTTTAGCACGTATCGGTTCGCAAGCCGGTTATGCCGTAGCCATTCCTTTGGCCCGTGCTTTCGGTATTTCCACACCGGTGTTGTTGGGTTTGGTTCTGTTGTTGGGCGGTATGATTGCTTTCTTCATCTTTGCAGTGATGGACAAGAAGCTGGACAAACAGATGGAAGCTGCTGCCATTGCTGCCGGTACGGAAGATGAGGAAGAGAAGTTCTCTTTTAAGGATGTGAAGAATATTCTGGTCAATCCCGGTTTCTGGCTGATAGCATTGCTGTGTGTATTGTTCTACTCTTGTGTATTCCCATTCCAGAAGTTTGCTTCCGAGTTGATGATTATCAAATACGGTATCAATGAGAATGTGGCCGGTACATTTGCCGGACTTCCGGCATTGGGAGCGCTGATTCTGACTCCGGTCTTTGGTGGTTTCATTGACAAGCGGGGCAAGTCCGCATCTATCATGCTGCTGGGCTCGGCCATGCTGATATGTGTGCATTTCATTTATGCTATTCCCGATATAAACTATTGGCTGGTAGCTATTGTGCTGATGATAATTTTGGGTATCGCTTTCTCGCTGGTACCTTCTGCCATGTGGCCGGCTGTGGCCAAGATATTCCCGGTAAGCCAGTTGGGTACGGCATACGCATTGATTTTCTTTATCCAGAATATCGGTCTTTGGGGTATTCCTACATTGATAGGGTGGGTGCTTGATGCCTATTGTATATCCGGCAAGAAACCAGATGGAACGAATATGTATGACTATACGGTGCCTATGTGCATTTTTACCGGTATTGCCTGCTTGTCCCTTATAGTGGCTCTACTGCTGAAGAAGGCAGACAAGAAGTATGGTTATAAGCTGGAAGAGCCTAATATTCAGAAATAATAGGAAAAGCGGATACCGTATGATGGAAATACCCGAAGGAAAAGTAAGTCTGTTGGACGCTGTTCCGGTCCGCTGTGGACATATAAACAACCGAATGGGGAAGGTG
>ENA-OQCV01000236-OQCV01000236.1-human-gut-metagenome-genome-assembly--contig:-NODE-236-length-15989-cov-2.621170_pt1 | contig 15989 bp, 18 predicted proteins | sample MGYA00242766_ERZ504592 | MGnify/ENA primary metagenome ERZ504592 (study PRJEB26092, sample SAMD00036315) | human gut metagenome | host: Homo sapiens | study: EMG produced TPA metagenomics assembly of...
TGCTGGAGGAAAAGGCTAAGGGAAATACCTCTTCCGCCATAAGGAAGCTCATGGGTCTGCAACCCAAAACGGTAACCGTTATCACCGGTCCCTCATCTGAGAAGGTTGTTCCGATTGAACAGATTCGTCCGGGAGACATTATTTTAGTGAAACCGGGAGAGCGGATTGCCGTGGACGGCATCGTTACGGAAGGCAGTTCGTACGTGGACGAAAGCATGCTGAGCGGTGAACCGGTAGCAGTAGCCAAGCAAAGAACGCCAAAGTCTTTGCCGGCACTATCAACCAAAAAGGGAGTTTCCGGTTCAGCGCAGAGAAAGTAGGGACGGATACGCTGCTCGCTAAAATCATCCACATGGTGCAGGATGCGCAAGGCAGCAAAGCCCCCGTCCAGCAATTGGCAGACAAGATTGCGGGCATCTTCGTGCCGGTTATTATCGGCATTGCCGTACTGTCCTTCATCGCATGGATGTTGCTGGATGGGCAGAACGGTTTTACACACGGATTGCTGGCGCTGGTTACGGTACTTATCATCGCCTGCCCGTGTGCCCTGGGACTTGCCACACCCACCGCCATCATGGTAGGCATCGGCAAGGTGCGGAACGGGGGCATTCTGATAAAAGACGCCGAAAGCCTGGAAACCGCCAAAAAGATTGATACGGTGGTACTGGACAAGACCGGAACCGTGACCGAAGGAAAGCCGGTAGTCGGCGATTTGATTTGGGCAACGCAGACGGCAGCGCATGAAAACATTTTCTACAGTCTGGAAAAGTTATCGGAACATCCGCTTGCCGAAGCCGTAGTCCGCCATTTACAGAATGCCCGGGACGTAAGTATAGACAACTTTGAAAGTATTACCGGCAAAGGTGTGAAAGGCGAGTCGGACGGAAAGACCTATTATGCCGGCAACCGGAAACTGCTGGAAGAAAACCGGATTACCGTCAGCCGGTCGCTAAGCGATGAAGCCGCCCGCCTGGCAGCGGATGCACAGACCGTCATCTGGTTTGCCGACAGCGAAAACGCACTTGCCATAGCCGGGATTACAGACCAAATAAAACAAAGCTCCATACAAGCCGTCAGCGAATTGCAAGCCCGCCGGCATCGAAGTCTATATGCTGACGGGCGACAACGAAGCCACTGCCCGGGAGATTGCACGCAAAGCCGGCATCCTCCATTATCGGGCGGGGGTGCTGCCGCAGGATAAGGCCGCCTTTATCGGCAGCCTGCAGAAAAACGGCAGGAAAGTGGCAATGGCAGGCGACGGCATCAACGACAGTGCAGCCCTGGCGCAAGCCGATTTAAGCATTGCCATGGGCGGTGGCAGCGACATCGCCATGGATGTGGCCAAGATGACCATCATTTCTTCCGACCTTACAAAGATACCGGAAGCGTTGAAACTCTCCCGACTGACTGTGCGCACCATCCGTCAGAATCTGTTTTTGGGGCGTTCATTTACAATATAATAGGTGTACCCGTTGCAGCCGGCGTACTCTACCCCGTCAACGGCTTCCTGCTGAATCCAATGATAGCCGGTGCAGCCATGGCATTCAGCAGTGTCAGCGTAGTAACCAACAGTCTGCGGCTGAAAAGGAAAAAGATAGAGACTGCGGAAAGCCCCTGCCGCCACCCCGGCAGGACAACCGGAAAATAAAGTAGAACCATCAACTGAAAACGTCATGAAAAAAGAATTTAAAGTGGAAGGCATGATGTGCAACCATTGCCGCATGCATGTGGAAAAAGCCTTGAACAGTATGGAAGGCGTACATGCCACCGTAACCCTCAACCCGCCGGTAGCGGTCGTGGAGTTTTCGGAAGGCGAAAAGACACTCGACGAGTTACAGGCAGTGGTCACCGCCCAAGCCGGCGACTACACGTTGAAAGAATAACCGGAATTTGTTTATACCGATTGGCATTATTTTTCTATCTTTGCCGCTAAGCGAAATAAATTAATAAACTATGGCAACATACAAAAGAATCTTACTGAAACTCAGCGGCGAGAGCCTGATGGGTGAAAAGCAATACGGCATCGACGAGAAACGCCTTGCCGAGTACGCAGCTCAAATCAAAGAAATCCACGAATTGGGAGTACAAATAGGCATCGTGATAGGCGGTGGAAACATTTTCCGCGGATTGAGCGGTGCCAACAAAGGGTTCGACCGTGTGAAAGGCGACCAGATGGGAATGCTGGCAACCGTCATCAACAGCCTTGCACTCAGTTCGGCTCTGGTAGCTGCCGGCGTGAAGGCCCGCGTGCTGACTGCCGTACGTATGGAACCCATCGGTGAATTCTACAATAAATGGCGTGCCATCGAATGTATGGAAGCAGGCGAAGTAGTCATCATGTCCGCCGGTACAGGCAATCCGTTCTTCACTACCGATACCGGTTCCAGTCTGCGCGGCATCGAGATTGAGGCGGATGTCATGCTGAAAGGTACCCGTGTGGACGGCATCTACACCGCCGACCCGGAGAAGGACCCGACAGCCACGAAGTTCCACGACATCACCTACGACGAAGTGCTGAAGCGCGGTCTGAAAGTGATGGACCTCACTGCCACCTGCATGTGCAAAGAGATAACCTGCCCATCATCGTTTTTGACATGGACACAGTGGGTAATCTGAAAAAATGTGATGCAAGGAGAAGAAATCGGTACACTGGTGCACAATTGAATGGAAAATGGAGAATAAAAAATGAATGTTATTTAATTCTTAATTCTCAATTTTCAATTTAATAATTATATTTGCAAAGTTTCAAATCAAAGCTATTTCAAAACGAAAATAATATGAGAGACGTAAAAGACATCTTAGACGAAGCGCAAGAAAGTATGGACATGGCCATCATGTATCTGGACGAGGCACTGGCTCATATCCGCGCCGGAAAAGCCGATATCCGTTTGCTGGACGGTATCCGTGTGGATTCTTATGGAAGTATGGTTCCTATCAACAATGTGGCAGCAGTAACCACTCCGGACGCACGCAGCATTGCCATCAAGCCATGGGATAAGAGCATGTTCCGCGTCATTGAAAAGGCCATCATTGACTCCAGTCTCGGCATCATGCCCGAAAACAATGGTGAGATTATCCGTATCGGCATCCCGCCACTGACGGAAGAACGCCGTAAACAACTTGCCAAACAGTGTAAGGGAGAAGGAGAAACTGCCAAGGTAAGTGTACGTAATGCACGCCGTGATGCCATCGACGCCTTGAAGAAATCCGTAAAGGACGGACTGGCCGAAGACGCCCAGAAAGGCGGTGAAGAAAAGCTGCAGAAGATTCACGACAAGTTCATCAAGCAGATTGATGACATGCTGGCTGCAAAGGATAAAGAAATCATGACCGTTTAATTAAGTTGAAAACGGAAAATGGAAAGTTGAAAATAAACCGATATACCAAGTATAGAAGCCTTTCAACCTTCCATTTTCAACTTTCAACTTTCAACTTTCAATTATTTTGAGGGGACTCGTTATAAAAAACCACCGGAAGTTGGTACTTGGTACGGACTGACGACGGAAGGGAGATTGAATGTAAAATCAAAGGGAACTTCCGGCTGAAAGGCATACGAAGCACTAATCCCGTGGTTGTAGGCGATTATGTGAACATCATACTGAACCAAGAAGGTACGGCCTTTATCAGCGAGATAGAGGACCGGAAGAATTACATCATCCGCCGCGCCTCCAACCTTTCCAAGCAATCGCACATTCTTGCTGCCAACCTCGACCAGTGCATGCTCATAGTGACGGTGAACTATCCCGAGACCTCCACTACCTTTATAGACCGTTTTCTCGCCTCTGCCGAGGCATACCGTGTTCCCGTCAAGATTATATTCAACAAAGTGGATGCCTACAATGAAGAGGAACTGCACTATCTGGACAGTCTCATCAACCTTTACACCACCATCGGCTATCCTTGTTTCAAGGTTTCTGCCAGAAAAGGGGAAGGCATCGACACTATCGAGAAAGAACTCAAAGGACGCATAACCCTCTTTTCCGGACATTCCGGAGTAGGGAAATCGACACTCATCAAGGCAATACTGCCCGATATAGAGATTAAAACCGGAGAGATATCCGCCTATCATAATAAAGGTATGCACACCACTACCTTCTCAGAAATGTTCCCGGTTCCGGGCAACGGATATATCATTGACACTCCGGGCATCAAAGGTTTCGGAACATTCGATATGGAAGAAGAAGAGATAGGCCACTACTTCCCGGAAATATTCAAGGTATCTGCCGACTGCCGTTACGGCAACTGTACCCACCGCCACGAACCCGGATGCGCTGTACGCGAGGCTGTCGAGAAGCACTATATCAGCGAATCCCGTTACGCTTCTTATCTGAACATGCTGGAGGACAAGGAGGAGGGAAAATACCGGGCTGCTTACTGATTTGTCATTTTATCACCTTTCCAATCCATATTCTTACACTTTTTAAACTCTTTATCTTTTAAACTATTCTCTTTTCCCGTAGTCTAATCTAAGGCTGATTTTATTACTACTAATACTACAACATGAATAAGAGAGTTAAATGGGGCATCATTATCGTGATTGGTGCCGGACTGATTGGAGGAGGAATCTACTCCCAATTACCTAAAGAGAATGAAGAATTAGCCGCTGCAGACAAGGTGATGACCGGTCAACGTAGCGGTAAGAAAATTCTAAACATAAACGCAAAAATAATCAAACCGCAACTGCTGAAGGATGAAATACAAATCAGCGGCAGCCTGCTGCCGGATGAGGAAGTGGACCTTTCTTTCGAGACATCCGGCAAAATCATAGAGATAAAATTTTTGAAGAAGGCAGCTTCGTCAAGAAAGGACAATTACTTGCCAAAGTTAATGACCGGCCGCTGCAAGCACAATTGCAACGCCTCGTCTCCCAATTAAAGTTGGCAGAAGACCGCGTGTTTCGCCAGAACGCCCTGCTGGAAAGGGATGCGGTCAGTAAAGAAGCCTACGAACAAGTAAAGACCGAGCTGGCCACCCTGAATGCCGACATTGACCTGATAGAATCGAACATCGCACAAACTGAGCTGCGTGCTCCTTTCGACGGTGTCATCGGTCTGCGCCAAGTCAGTGTGGGTACTTACGCTTCCCCTACAACCATTGTAGCCAAACTCACCAAGATTTCGCCGTTGAAGGTGGAATTTGCCGTACCCGAGCGGTATGCCAATGACGTAAAGACCGGCGCCGGACTGGACTTCACTCTCGAAGGAAAGCTAAATACCTTCCACGCCACGGTTTATGCACGCGAATCAAAGATAGACCCTACTACCCATACCCTGACAATCCGTGCACTTTATCCCAATGCCAACGGAGCTGTGCTTCCGGGCCGCTATGCCAGCATCAAGCTGAACAAGGATGAAATTCAGGACGCCCATTGCCGTACCGTCCGAAGCCATTGTGCCGGAAATGGGAAAAGACAAGATATTCCTCTATAAGTCGGGAAAAGCCCAGCCGGTAGAGATTACTACGGGAATCCGTACGGAAGCGGAAGTACAAGTATTGCAAGGCTTGCAGGCAGGAGATACCATCATCACCTCGGGAACCCTGCAACTCCGTACCGGACTACCGGTAACACTGGACAATATCAATTGACAACTGTCAATTATCAACCGTTAATTATCAATTGTAAAGAATGAATATATCCGAATTAAGTATACGGCGACCGGTACTCTCGACAGTACTTACCCTGATAATCCTGCTGTTTGGCTTCATCGGCTACAATTATCTGGGTGTACGCGAGTACCCGTCTGTAGACAATCCCATCATATCAGTATCCTGCTCCTATCCGGGTGCCAACGCCGATGTCATCGAGAACCAGATAACGGAGCCTCTGGAGCAGAACATCAACGGTATTCCCGGCATACGCTCCCTCTCCAGTGTCAGCCAGCAAGGCTCATCACGCATTACAGTAGAGTTTGAGCTTTCCGTTGACCTGGAAACCGCCGCCAACGACGTACGTGATAAAGTGTCGCGTGCACAGCGCTATCTGCCTCGTGACTGTGACCCGCCTACCGTTTCAAAGGCGGATGCCGATGCCATGCCCATCCTGATGGTGGCACTCCAGAGTGACAAACGCTCGCTATTGGAGTTGAGCGAAATTGCCGACCTCACCGTAAAGGAACAGCTACAGACAATTTCCGATGTCAGCAGCGTAAGCATCTGGGGAGAGAAACGCTACTCCATGCGCCTTTGGCTAGACCCCATCAAGATGTCCGGTTACGGCATCACCCCCATGGATGTGAAGAATGCCGTAGACCAGGAAAATGTGGAACTTCCCTCCGGCAGTATCGAAGGAAATACCACCGAACTCACCATCCGCACACTGGGGCTGATGCATACGGCAGAAGAGTTCAACAACCTTATCCTGAAAGAGGATGGCAACCGTATCGTCCGTTTCAGCGACATAGGACGTGCCGAATTGGGTCCTGCCGACATCAAGAGTTATATGAAGATGAACGGTGTGCCTATGGTGGGTATCGTAGTCATTCCGCAACCGGGCGCCAACCACATAGAAATAGCCAATGCCGTATACGACCGCATGGAAAAGATGAAGAAAGACTTGCCCGAAGACATCCACTACAACTACGGTTTCGACAATACCAAGTTTATCCGTGCCTCCATCAACGAGGTGAAGCAGACGGTATACGAGGCATTTGTGCTTGTTATCATTATCATCTTCCTCTTCCTGCGCGATTGGCGTGTGACACTGGTACCGTGCATCGTGATTCCGGTTTCGCTCATCGGCGCTTTCTTCGTGATGTATCTAGCCGGCTTCTCCATCAATGTGCTTTCCATGCTGGCGGTGGTGCTTGCCGTGGGACTGGTGGTGGACGATGCCATTGTAATGACAGAGAACATCTACGTCCGCATAGAGAAAGGGATGCCACCCAAAGAAGCGGGTATCGAGGGAGCCAAAGAAATATTCTTCGCCGTAATCTCCACCACCATCACACTGGTTGCCGTGTTCTTCCCCATTGTATTCATGGACGGCATGACGGGACGTCTGTTCCGCGAATTCAGTATTGTGGTATCCGGTTCGGTGGTTATCTCTTCGTTTGCCGCACTGACCTTTACACCGATGCTCGCCACCAAGCTCCTGGTGAAGCGCGAACAGCAAAGCTGGTTCTATCGCAAGACCGAACCTTTCTTCGAAGGAATGAACCGGGTATACAGCAAGTCACTGGCCGCCTTCCTGAAACGGCGCTGGATTGCCTTGCCCTTCACCGTGGTCACCATCCTACTTATCGGATTCCTCTGGAATACTATTCCGGCTGAAATGGCTCCATTGGAGGACCGTTCACAAATCAGCATCAATACAATGGGTGCCGAAGGGGTGACATACGAGTATATCCGCGACTATACCGAAGACATCAACCATCTGGTGGACTCCATTATCCCGGATGCAGAAGCGGTAACAGCGCGTGTGTCCAGTGGTAGCGGTAACGTACGTATTACACTGAAAGACATGAAAGACCGTGACTATACCCAGATGGAAGTTGCCGAAAAGTTGTCAGAAGGCAGTGCAGCAAAAAGACCATGGCACGCTCTTTCGTACAGCAGTCCTCCTCTTTCGGAGGACGGCGCGGCGGTATGCCCGTGCAGTATGTATTACAAGCAACCAACATCGAGAAATTGCAGGAGGTGCTCCCCAAGTTCATGACGAAAGTCTACGAGAATCCAGTATTCCAGATGGCAGACGTAAACCTCAAGTTCAGCAAGCCCGAAGCGCGCATCAACATCAACCGAGATAAAGCGAGCATCATGGGCGTAAGCACCAAGAACATTGCCCAAACCCTGCAATACGGCTTGAGCGGACAGCGCAATGGGCTACTTCTACATGAACGGAAAGCAATACGAGATATTAGGCGAAATCAACCGCCAGCAACGCAACAAGCCCGCCGACCTGAAAGGCATCTATATCCGAAGCGACAACGGGAACATGGTACAGCTGGACAACCTGATTGAGCTTACCGGCGGCATCGCACCTCCGAAACTGTACCGTTACAACCGTTTCGTTTCTGCCACCATCTCCGCGGGACTGGCGGACGGCAAGACCATCGGACAAGGTCTGGATGAAATGGACAAGATTGCCAAGGAGACGCTGGACGAGACCTTCCGCACCGCACTGACCGGAGACTCCAAAGAGTATAGGGAGAGTTCCTCCAGTCTGATGTTCGCCTTCATTCTGGCCATCGTGCTGATTTACCTGATTCTGGCCGCCCAGTTCGAAAGCTTCAAGGACCCGCTGATTATCATGTTGACGGTGCCTCTCGCCATTGCCGGCGCACTGGTGTTCATGTATTTCCGGGGGATTACGATGAATATATTCAGCCAGATTGGTATTATCATGCTGATTGGTCTAGTGGCAAAGAACGGTATCCTGATTGTGGAATTTGCCAATCAGAAGCAGGAAGCGGGTGAAGACAAGATGCGAGCCATCAAGGACGCCTCCCTGCAACGTCTGCGCCCCATCCTGATGACGAGTGCCTCCACCATCCTGGGATTGATACCGCTTGCCTACGCCACCGGCGAAGGCTGCAACCAGCGCATCGCCATGGGTACTGCCGTCGTAGGCGGCATGCTCATCTCCACACTGCTGACGATGTACATCGTGCCTGCCATATATAGTTATGTATCAACGAACCGAAGTAAACTGAAGACCGAATGAAACGCATTGTTTTAATTTTCATAGCCACTGCCTGCACAGCGCTGGGCCTTTATGCACAGCCTGCGCCTACCTACACCTTGAAGTCCTGTCTGGAGCAGGGATTGCTGAACAACTACTCCCTGCGCATTATCCGCAATGAAGAGCAGGTCAGCAAGAACAACGCCACACTGGGCAATGCGGGCTACCTGCCCACACTGGACCTCTCCGCCGGCTACAAGGGAACCATAGACAATACCGAGACCAAAGCCCGAGCCACCGGAGAGACAACCAAGGACAACGGAGTGTTTGACCAAACTCTCGATGCAGGTATCAACCTGAACTGGACCATCTTCGACGGTTTCAACATTACCGCCAACTACCAACGGCTCAAGGAGCTGGAACGCCAAGGCGAGACCAATACGCGCATCGCCATCGAGGACCTGATAGCCAACATAGCCGCCGAATACTATAACTATGTGCAGCAGAAAATCCGCTTGAAGAACTTCCGTTATGCCGTATCGCTATCCAAAGAGCGCCTGCGCATTGTGGAAGAGCGTTACCACATCGGTAACTTCTCGCGCCTGGACTACCAGCAGGCCAAAGTGGACTTCAATGCCGACAGTGCCCAATACATGAAACAGCAGGAACTGCTGCACACCTCACGTATCCAGCTGAACGAACTCATGGCAAACAAAGATGTAGACCAGCCGTTTATCATACAAGACAGCCTCATCAACGTGACCGCCTCCCTGAACTTCGAGGAGCTGTGGAACGCCACCCTCACCATCAACGCCTCACTGCTACGTGCCGAACAGAACAATACCCTGGCCCGTCTGGACTACAAGAAAGTCTGCTCGCGCGACTACCCATACGTGAAGATGAACGGCGGATACGGCTACACCCTCAACAAGTATGACATCTCTGCCAACAGCCGCCGCAGCAACCTCGGTCTGAACTTCGGCGTCACGGTCGGCTTCAATCTGTTCGACGGCAACCGGCGCCGCGAACGCAAGAATGCCCGGCATTGCCGTACAGAATGCTCGCCTGGAACGGGAGCAACTGGAGCAGGCCCTGCGCGCCGACCTCAGCAACCTATGGCAGGCCTACCAAAACAACCTGCAAATGCTGAACCTGGAACGCCAGAACCTTGTGGCTGCCAAGGAGAACCACGAGATTGCCATGGAACGATATATGCTGGGCAACCTCTCGGGAATCGAGATGCGCGAAGCCCAAAAGAGTCTGCTGGATGCAGAAGAACGTATTCTCTCCGCGGAATATGATACCAAATTATGTGAAATCTCCCTACTGCAAATCAGTGGAAAAGTAGCGCGCTATATGGAATAAGCAATATAATCCGTACCTTTACGCCCGATTTATCAGAATTAAAGCACAATGGGATTATTCATCAGAAAGCCATTCGAGGCACTGCAAGCGGAGGCGAATGCCTCCGGAAAGAAAACATTGAAACGTGTACTTGGTCCGTGGAGCCTTGTTGCCCTGGGCGTGGGAGTCATCATCGGAGCGGGTCTATTCTCCATCACCGGAACGGTGGCGGCAGGCTATACGGGACCGGCCATCACACTGTCCTTTGCCATTGCCGCACTGGGATGCTGCTTCGCCGGACTATGTTATGCGGAATTTGCATCCATGATACCCGTAGCCGGCAGCGCATACACCTACTCGTATGCCACGATGGGCGAACTCATCGCCTGGATTATCGGGTGGGACCTGGTATTGGAATACACCGTAGCCGCAACCACGGTAAGCATCAGTTGGAGCCGCTATCTGGTCGTCTTTCTCGAGGGACTGGACATACATCTACCGCAAGTCCTCACCGCCTGTCCCTGGGATGGTGGAGTCGTAAATATCCCCGCCTTCCTTATCGTCGTGCTGATGAGCCTCTTCCTGATACGGGGTACGGAAGGCAGCTCCATCTTCAACGGCTTCATTGTATTCCTGAAGGTTTCCGTCATACTGATTTTTGTCATACTCGGCTGGAAATACATCAATACCGACAACTATACACCTTACATCCCTGCCAATACGGGCGTGCTGGGCGAATATGGCTTCTCCGGCATCCTGCGAGGGGCGGCCATCGTATTCTTCGCCTTCCTCGGGTTCGACGCTGTGAGCACAGCCGCCCAAGAGACGAAGAACCCGAAGCGGAACATGCCTATCGGCATTCTGGTCTCCTTGCTGGTATGCACCGTGCTCTATATGGTTTTTCGCCCACGTCATGACGGGAGTGGCACACTACACCGCCTTCAGCGGACAGCAAGGCATTGCTCCCGTTGCCATAGCCATAGAGCACATGGGGCAGGCTGATGCTGCAGGTATCATCCAGCCGGACTATCCCTGGCTGAACCGTGCCATCGTGCTGTCCATTCTGTTCGGATATTGCTCCGTCATCATGGTGACACTGCTGGGACAGAGCCGCGTATTCCTAAGCATGAGCCATGACGGGCTGCTGCCTCCTTTCTTCTCGCATATCAACGAAAAGTTCCGTACTCCGGCACGCAGCAACCTGCTCTTCATGGTACTTGTGGGCCTGCTGGCAGCTTTTGTACCCGCACGGCTGGCCGGAGAGATGACAAGCATCGGCACGCTGATGGCCTTCACGCTGGTCTGTGCCGCTGTACTGGTAGTACGCAGAACCATGCCTGACGTGCCCCGTTCCTTTAAAACCCCACTTGTTCCACTTATCCCCATACTGGGTATTCTTACTTGCCTTTGCATGATGTTGTTCCTTCCTGCCGATACATGGATACGCCTGGTGCTGTGGATGCTCATCGGTCTGGACATCTACGTGGGCTACGGCATGAAGCACAGTAAGCTGGAGCATGGAGGCGACACCCGCCACGGGCAGGTGACCTTGAACATGATTGGACTTATCCTTGCCGTTCTTTGTGTCATCACCGGACTGTGGCACCAACAGACTGTGGGATGGGGAGAAAGCAAAGTGCTGCTGATTATCTCGTTTGTTTTCGCATTCACGCACTGCGCTTACTATATGTGGAGAATCTGGAGGAGATAATAAGCCCTAAATCTCCTCCTTTAAAGATAAACAATCTTTCATCCAAACTACCCCAGCACCCACTTGGTCCGTTTCCCGAAACAACGGTATGCCATTGCCACCAGAAACCAGGAAGTACAGAAAGCGACGACTGCGGCACAAGGTATCTGAAGATAGATAGGAACATGGATAGCACGCATCAGGACTACGCTCGGTCCGGTAAAGAAATAGTGTATCATATAGACTCCAAAATCCACAGAGCGTCAAGTTTGCCAATGCTTTCTTGATGCGCTCCGAACGGAAATTGGCCCGCTTGCAAAGCATAAACACGGGGATGGTCATCATTACTACATTCAGCGAACAGTAGGTGAAGAAGAGTTCGAGCATCTCATCCGTAAAATCCGGCAAGGAGGTCATACGACGGAAACCAAGGAATGTTACGGCATAGCCAATGGCAAACATGGGAATGCCGATGCCACAGAGTTGCCGGCCCGTCCAGTTATGGTTCCTCAGATAATGGCCCAACAATAGGTAGCCATTAAAACCGGCAAAGTAATACAGCATACCGAACGAGTTCCACGAGCAAGTCCCCCAAAAGGTACGGAGCGGCAAACTCGGTATAATAAGGCAGCAGCAGTGTCACTCCCCATGCTGCAAGAAACCATAGTTTGGCACGTTCCGAGGCCTTCTCCACCCATGCCGAGAATATCGGAAGATAGAGATAAAGCCCTATCAGCAGATAGATATACCACATGTGTACATCCAATAGAGAGAAATTAAAAGGCATTTCTGCAATATATCCCAGGCTCACTGCCAGAGACTGGCGCATCACTTCCTCACCCGAATAAGGGAAGAAATCCAGAATCACTTTCGGCTCCACTCCCAGCAGTCCCGTTATCCAGGGGAACAGATTGTAAATCACAGACCAGATGAGGAAAGGAAAGAATACGCGGGGGATACGTTTCTTGTAGAATGCCGAGGCGTCACCCCGTACCGGCAACAGCAATGCACCGGTAATCATTACAAAAAGCGGTACGCAAGGACGGAGCGCCGCACCGTAGACAGCTCCCCAAAACTTGATGTCCGCAATGTCGGGCGATGTGCCCGGATAGAAGTTAAAAGGGTCTGTGCAATGGCAGCAAACTACTGTAAACATTGCAACAAGGCGTACCACATCCAGCCATACGACGTGTTGTGCCGGAGTTTGTCGTGTAAGAGTTGGTTCCATGTTTTATTAAATTGGTTGTTTGGAGGGCTAAAGATAAAGAAGTTAACCGAGAAATGAAAAGGAGAATGTAACAAAAATACGACAACAAACGAGTTTCAGTTTTATTCTACTATAGAAAACAATCTGTTTTTATCAAGGCAGAACAGAGTGTTCCAATAGGGAAGAACACTTTGTTCCAACATGAAAGAACAGTTTGTTTCTTCCTATTGAAACAATTTGTTTCAACATAAAGGAACAGTTTGTTTTGCTTGATGAAACAGAGTGTTCTATGCCGCGAAACACTTTGTTTTCCTCTACAAAACTAAAAAAGCCGTAACAAGATTTTCTCCGTTACGGCTTTCCTTATATTATGCCTTTCTAAAAGGCTTCTGTTTTACTTGCTGCAATTCCAGGGCTTCAGTTGCTTGAAGAAGTCGTTGCCCTTATCGTCCACCAAGATGAATGCAGGGAAGTTCTCCACCTCAATCTTCCAGATAGCTTCCATACCGAGTTCGGGATATTCCACGCACTCAATGCTCTTGATGTTGTTCTGTGCCAAGATAGCGGCAGGACCACCGATAGAGCCCAAGTAGAAACCGCCATACTTTTGGCAGGCATCTGTCACTTGCTGGCTGCGGTTACCTTTGGCAAGCATAATCATGCTGCCGCCGTGGCTTTGGAAGAGGTCTACATACGGGTCCATACGTCCGGCAGTAGTCGGGCCCATGGAGCCGCAAGCCATGCCTTGAGGAGTCTTGGCAGGACCGGCGTAGTAGATGGGATGGTCTTTGATGTACTGCGGCAGGTCTTCGCCACGGTCCAGACGTTCTTTCAGCTTGGCGTGTGCGATGTCACGGCCTACGATAATGGTTCCATTCAGAGACAAACGGGTGGAAACCGGATACTTGGTCAGTTCCTTCAGAATATCGGCCATCGGCTGGTTCAAGTCAATCTTCACCACGTCGCCTTCACCGGCCTTACGGAGTTCTTCGGGAATCAGTTCACCCGGATTGCTGTCGAGCTTTTCAATCCAGATACCTTCTTTATTGATTTTACACTTGATGTTACGGTCGGCAGAGCAGGAAACACCCAGACCCACGGGGCAGGACGCACCGTGACGCGGCAGGCGGATGATGCGGATGTCGTGAGCCAGATACTTGCCGCCGAACTGGGCACCGAGGCCAATCTTATGAGCTTCTTCCAGTACCAGCTTCTCCAGTTCCACATCGCGGAAAGCGCGGCCGAACTCATTGCCGGTAGTGGGTAGGTTATCGTAGAAGTGGGTGGAAGCCAGTTTCACAGTCAGCAAGTTCTTTTCGGCAGAAGTACCGCCGATAACGAATGCGATGTGATAGGGAGGACAAGCTGCCGTACCCAAAGTCTTGATTTTTGAGATAAGGAAGGGAACCAATGTTTCGGGTTGAGGATAGCCTTTGTCTCCTGGTAGAGATAAGTCTTGTTGGCAGAGCCACCACCCTTGGTTACGCAGAGGAACTCGTACTCCATACCTTCCGTAGCTTCGATGTCAATCTGTGCGGGAAGGTTGCACTTCGTATTCACCTCATCGTACATGGTGAGGGGAGCATTCTGCGAATAGCGCAGGTTCTCTTCGGTATAAGTCTTGTAAACACCCAGTGAGAGAGCTTCTTCATCACAGTAGCCGGTCCATACTTGTTGTCCCTTTTCGCCGTGGATGATTGCCGTACCCGTATCCTGGCAGAAAGGAAGTACCCCCTTGGATGCTACCTCTGCATTGCGCAGGAAGGTGAGTGCCACGTATTTATCGTTATCGCTTGCTTCGGGGTCACTCAGAATCTTAGCAACCTGCTCGTTGTGCGAACGACGCAACATGAACGATACATCACGGAAAGCCGCATTGGCCATTGCCGTCAAACCTTCTTTTTCAATCTTCAGGATAGGTTTTCCTTCAAACTCGCTTACTGACACGTAATCTTTTGTAAGCAGATAATACTCAGTAGTATCTTTCCCCTTCTCGAACATGGGCTGATACTTGAACGGAGGTGTTGTTGCCATAATTACTTGTTCATTTAGTTTAAAAGTGATTTCGTAACAGCAAAGGTAAGAAGTAATCTTGAAATATTTCTTTAATTAGAAAGAAAAAACGAGATTGAAACCTAATACTTCAACCCCGCTTTCTCTATTTTAATCATATAAAACGAATGGATTTGCCATCCCTCCGCCTCATCTTCATTGTACTTTTTGCATACGTCCTATCAGCTCATCGCCCAATGCGGCCTTCACGTCAATGTGTTTGAGAACGGCCGTTACGAACGGATTGTTTTCAAAGTCACCACGTACCTGCTCGAAATCAAGTTCTTTTTCAAGACGTGAACCATCCGCACCAAAACCGGTCATGGAAGCCAGAGAAAATTCCTTTTTGGCATCCTCATAAACCATGCGGTCCAGACCAACAACAGCTTCTTTCCATTTCTCGACAATATGAATTATATCCTCTGCAGTCATATTTTCCGGAGCAATGCCATAGAATTCTTCCAACTTCTCATAAGCCCATGTCCACTCGTAGGTATAATAATTCCGGTGCATCCGCTCAAACTCGGCATTGATATGCTTCAAACGGTTAATCGCACCCGACTCTATGCCGTCTATCAAGGCATCAATCTCACTTTTGGGAGCTATCAGTCCGGGAAAATATCCACCCATTCGCCGCTACCGATAGATGTATCGGGCTTCAACCGGGCACGAATCTCTTCATTGCTATGAAAACCGATACCTTCCAAACGTTTGATAACCGAATTGCCAAGAAACTTGTGAATGGCTATCTCATAAAAGCGGATACCTTTCACCAAAGCCGAGTTGCGTATCTTGGCACTGTGAAAAGAATAAATATCGGAAAGTTCGCCGGAGGCATAACGCAGATTCTTTAAAGTCTCCCGTCCCTTGAACATCTTCTGTACGGTATAGGGACTCAACAGATTGTAGTTAATGAAGTCCAGTTTGTTGGTATCGGTACGCTGGTCGCGCCTGGGGCCACTTTTTGCGCATCACGGATAGTACCCACACTGCGCAGATTGACGCCGGGCACAAGATATGTCGTATTGTTCTGTTCTATCAGATAAGAGAACGGCAGGTTGGAAGTATCGGAATGG